>JGI24005J15628_10000233_pt1 | contig 34162 bp, 37 predicted proteins | sample LinPmetageLP40_FD_15628 | JGI IMG/M metagenome (IMG submission 15628)
CGGCAGAATAATCTACATAAGTTGCTGACCGTCCTTCGTTAGCGGGGAGCGCAGCGATTGATCGAGCGACCTGCTTTCTGCCACCATGACCCCCTAGGTCATCACGTTCACCAACCTGCATGCCAGCGTTTATATGCAAAAGATTTTGATTAATGCTATTGATAGTGTTTAATATTGATTCTCCATTTTCGCCGCTCATATATTCAGGGTCTGATAATGGTATATCGCTAACAGCAGCCAAGATTGAGTATTGTCTTCTTCCTGCGTCTTCTTCACCAGAAGGAGTGTTATCGTCTACTAATGAAAATTCTGCAACGAGTTCCTCTGCCGCTGGTAAAGTATCCGAAAAACCATATGGGTATGGGCCTCCAGCGAGTTGGCTTGATGTGATGATCAGGTTGCCGTCTATTTGATTTGGAGCCACAGTTTTGTATTTGCGCTTAGAAAAATAAACACGAACTTTTTCATCGGTATCTCCTCTCGGAATATAATCAAGTTTTAGCATCCCAAAACTCATATCATTTGGAGGCCCTGAACCGGATGGCTGGTACCCTACAGTAGTATCCGTATAACCATATATATAATGTGGGTGATTCCCTGGGATATTCCCAACGGGACGATCAACAATTTTTAGGCTTCTTTGAACATGTATTCCTACTGGGTCGCTGACGTCTCCATAATAATATTTGTAGAACTTGTAGATCTCAGATCTAGCTGGATTATTTACTATTACTGTATCTTCGGATCCTTGTGCTCGGGCACCAGCAGTTATTGATAGTGCCTGGATTCTTTGTGCTTTCCTAGAAGCTTCGGAAATTTTGCGAAGAAAATCTTTCCACCAGTCTGGAAGTCCTATTAAATCCCAGAACGCTTGAATCTCTGATGCAAAATCAAAGTTTAATGAAGCTAATTCACATAAATTTCCAATCTTAAATGTATTGAAGCGTATGCACTGATCTATCTCTCTTTGTAGTTGCGCCTTGGATAAACCACCTGCAACCGTGGTAGAATCTGATGCACCAGACAAATCTTCTAAGCCAATGTCTAATCCGGCACCCATACCATAGGCTAATATATCTCTTTCATCACAATATGCTTCTTTTGTATCCAGCGGCTTTTCAAGACCAAGGGAAATGTCTGCGCCGACAAGTTGTCCAAGACGGCGGAAATATTTTGTAATATTCTCTTTAGACATATTCAATGTCCCATATCTTGTATCTCCAACATTTAATGATTCTTGTACAGAACCAACCAGGGCACGAGATATCGCTTCGGAGTATTCACCATTAGTAATTTTATCTTTATCTGCCTGAGATAGTTCGTTCATGGCAACAGGCCCAAGATTGAATCCTCGGTTCAAGGAATTTATTAATACTGTTCCTCCGCTACCTTGCAAAATAGCTGTGACATCTCTATCTGTCATCATATCCGAAGCATCATCATTGAGTTGCCTAAGTTGCTCGAGGGTGGCAGGGCTTGTTATAAGCTCTTGATTCACATATTTTATGTTATGAATTTGTAATTCTTCTGCTACTTCTAAAAGATCAACCCCAGTATAATCGACTATATCATTGATTCTTATTATTCCATAAGGAGATGATGGTCCTTTGTTTTTATTTATTACATTCCTATCAACAACTGTTTCTGGTCCACATCCTGCCATGGCTAAAAGAACTTCTTTCATCGCCTCCAGAATAAGCTGTTTGATAAACTCTATAATCAATTTTAATAATTGTTTTCTCCACAATGCAAACAAATCAGTTGTAGGAGTTTTTCCAAGCTTAATCCCCCTAGGAGGAGTTAATCCTTTTTTTATTAGTTGGGAAACCTCTGGAGGCACTGGTGGCAATACTTCTTTAAGTATAACATCACCCAAGACCTTAAAACAATTATAGAACTGTCGGTTTAATTCCTTTTCTATGTCTCGTGTTACTTGACTTGGATTATCTAGGTATCCTGCTCCTTGTAAAAGTAATTGTTCATCTTGTTTGCATATCATAAGTTCGTCTTTTAGTAACTTAATGACTACACCAATAATCTGTTTGAAACTAGACTTACCCCCCACAAGTTGGTATATCATAAAAGCATCTTCAAGATATTTTGCTAGAGGTGTTTCACAACCAGCTTTGTTCAGGATATTAACATATCCGCCAATCATATCTCTTCCGAAGTTATACCTTTCTTGGAATTGTTTCTCAACTTCTGCTTTTGTTTTTGGAGTCGGTGAAGATTTTGCCTTCTTAGGTCCTTTCTCAAAACTGTTGCGGCCTAAAGAAGCACCTTCTGGGTCTTCTGGAAATTTATTAGATTTTTCGTTTTCCTTTATTTTGCTCTCAATTTCAGTTGGTTTAATAACTGGACTTGGATAAATGTACTTTTGAACAAAGTCCGTAGCAGGAGGCAAGTCTCCAATTTTGACATTCTTTAGAGAAGATATTGAAGGGGAATAGAATATTAGCGCCATTGTTGAAGGAGACACATCCCCAAAAGCTAATTTTAAATAAAACTTAGGTACTTGGTCAAGAGTATATTCTGCGCCATTATGATAGGCACTTACTGGATTAAAGCTAGCATCAAAGATAAGTTCTAATCTATCGTCATCTTCTAGTGAAAGGTTAAATAAATTTGCGTACTTTACAAGTCTTTCAAAAAAGTTTCCTAGTCTTTCGGCTTCAACATCAAGATTAACACCACCCATCATAGAAGGAGTAATATTCTCCTGCCCAAGCTTGGTGTGGTATTCCTTCAACATAAATCTTGTATTTTTTATATTTTCCTTAAGAACTTTTACAGTTAAAGGAGTGCGGCGAAGACCAGGCGCAGTTGGATCACCTCTTTCAGCCAAAAGAAGTTTTGCTCGGGCTAACGTTGATATCGAGTTATCCTCTAATGACTCGCCTTTGGGCATTTCATCAATTACTTTTTTGGGAATTACTGTTGATAGAAGCCAATATCCCTGTCCGGCTGGCGTGGGCATTGGTCTTCCAGGTTCACTGTATTTGGTCTCAGTAACTATACCCCGATCAAAGTCGCCCCGTTCATCGGCTATCGTCCCTATGTTATCGCTGCTGTGCTTTCTAGCAAATTTTAAAATTTGTGTTTTAGCGGCTAAGCTTGCATCGCTTAGATTACTGGAAGCTTCCGATCCTTGTGTTGCATCATAACTTTTAGGGTTCTTACACAAGGTTCTTACAACGTGATAATACGTTTTTTCTCGTTGGTTGTAATAAGTCTTAGATAACGACGGATCCGTCTGTTCAGGTACTCTAAATGCTGTTGTAACATTAAGACCAGCTTCTGGTCCAGATGGTTGATTAGGAACATTGTTTAACCAGTTATCTTGATCAACATCAGGATCGACCAAACTAGCTTGTTCTGATAGTTCCGGCTTAATCTGCTGTAGTCCCTCTGGGATAGAACCAGTTGATTGCCCCGTTGCTTGAAGAATTGTGTCAATGCGATCTTTAGACATCACAGGAATTATTTCTGGAAGTCTTGAATTAGCCTCATTATAAGGTAGAGTGACGATTTGCCCAGGTTCAATAAGATCTGGATTTTCTCTGTATTGTGCGTTTGCTTCTAGCGCAAGCAAAGCCTCAACTGTAGTGTCGTTTCGTATAGCTATCTTAGAAAGCCAGTCTCCCTCTTTGACTGTATATTTTGACTTAGACCTTGCTGGACCAGCAGGGTCATTTACTTTTGTCTGGTTTGTTGGCTTCTGTGCTGCTTCAGTTGTTACTGTATCAAACGCAGAATTTTGCATATTGACAGCGTTTGTAATTACTGTCAGCATCTCTTGCTGTTCTTTTTTTCCTACATAAGATAGTGCCCAAACCTTGCCACCTACTCTTGGATTTGTTGGAATAAATTGACCACGTTCATTTTCGTACCCTTGGGGCGGGGATGTAGCAGATCGAACAATTTTTGCATTTTGCGGATACAATGCGGCATATGCCATGGCATCCGTTAGTGTGACAATGTTATTGTCTTCTGTAAGTCCATATGTTGTTGCGCTTTCACCTACAGATAGCCGGTACCCAATACTTATGTGCCCCCGACCTGCTAGAAAAGAAGTGTGGATTGCGTCTATTATAAATCTATTTCTTTTAACCTCGTAGTCATACCCAACACCACGCCGTCCATACTCATAATCATTTTCATTAGTCCATACCGCACCATTAAGAACCGGAATCGGCTCGTTAAATATTTCTGGTAATGGATTGACTATGTTTTTCATATTAATATTTAGTTTGTATTATTAAAGATACTGTTTATGTATGCGCCGCCAGTCTCATATGTGTAATCAAGCTTTGTTGATACAGTATTCTTCTGGTGGATAACTAAATCAAAAAGCATTTTTGATAACTGAGCATATTGCGAAACAGCGGTTATACAAAAATCTGGTGATGGTGTAACTGGGGTTCCAGGGATTGGACCCGTACTTAAGTGAGTGTGAACAGTTATTGCGGTAACAAGCTGAAAATACATCTGAACAAGCGAAGTAGTGATACCATTCATATCTGCAACTAGATCAATTATTTCCTGGAGTGCCTCTCCAAGGTTGTCACCTTTTACTAAGGGCTGGAGGTCTTCGTCATTATTTCCGGCAATTAAATCTATACCCTGTTGGATATCTATCCTTACGCCTTGACCATCATACACGTCAGTTCCTGTGACTAGTTTTATCCCATCCCTGCCTATAATTCTAACAGCATCAGCTTTCACAGCTACAGCAGATTTTGCCTTTGCTTGTCCTACAAAACCTTCAGGCAAATTAAAGTTATCATCAATGTCTGTTCTCTGGCTTAAATAAATTCTAGCAGAATCAAGTTCAGGACTCTTATCCGTGAATACAGTTTCATCNTCTTCATCAACTTGCTTGGCAAGGGCACCGCCTAGTCCAGCTACTATATCAATGGTACCACACTGTGTTCCACCAACACCGCCATAGCCAGATTCTATACCACGAGGACGATCTCTGCCCATTATAATGAAAGCGTTATGAAGTCCCTTGGTTACTGTTTCTGCATCAGTGCTGTTGTAATTTGGGTTAACTTCTACTATATGGGTATTAAACAACCCATTGTTCCAAAAATAATAATCTGGGGTTGAGTTGATTTTATCTCTTACCTCTTTAGGTAAGCCAACTAAACTTTGTTTCTTTTTTAATACCATAATTTAAAACTTTGGAAATTTATAATTTGGTCCAAGTTTCTTGTCAACAATAACTTGTCCCTGATCCTCTTTATGCCTTAATTCCTTCATCGAGATTCTAAACACTTCAAAGTGAGGTCCATCGAAGAGTCCTCTAAAATGTCCACCCCAAATAAAACCAAATGCTTTTCCTAGTTCTCCAATCTCATACCAGCGAGACTTAGGATATCTTTTATCAAAGCCGCTTACCCAAGAAACGTTTTGATTAAACCTTTTCCTAGTTCTTGCATCTCTACCATTTTTTAATTCGCAGACATCAATCGCAATACCGTACTGATGCTTACTACTTTTTGGGTTGCCCCTAGCATTAGTGACAGTTGAACCTCGCTTGGGAGTTGTTCTGCCTTTTGCATACAGTTCATTCTGTCTTTGTATAGTTCTGTATGTTTCCTGTACTCTCAGATAGTACCCCTGCTCTTGGGCTGAGTTTATAAACTGAGCCACTGCATGACGAGCATCGGGGTGCAGTTTTTTAATTCTTCTGTCGGTAGTTCTATCCCAAGTTCTTGGTACTCGTCCAGTAGTAACTACATTGGGTGCAGTGAAAGATCCGCCGAGTCCGCCTGGAGTTGGAGAGTTGGTCTGTCCAGGACGTCCAGTGTAATCACCTACGGTAGATATTTTACTCTCACAAGGATCAGATTTTGGTCCGCCCCGAGGTGGTGGATTATTTACTGGGGACGCCTCAAATGGTCCTGGTCCTGATGACCTAGATGGGACAGTTGATTGATTCTGCGTTCTTTCCTCTGTTGATGCTGTAGCTGAAATCTCTTCGGGGTTGGGTTTTCTAGATTGTGCGATGGCCGGTGTTGAATCTTCTGTTGGTGAATTTAATTTTCTTGGATTTCTTTCATTTACAGTAACTGGTTTATTCTCTCCCAAAAGTTGTGCGCCTGTAGGTGGCTTTACTGTGCTACCCCCAGTTTCACAATCTTCCTTAGCAGGTTTAAAAAGATTTGATTTCGATGATGCTTTTTGTACTTCTTGTCCGGCAATATTTGAAGAGGGTAATATCTTTTTAATAATACCATTACCATACATCTTCGTTTTATTATTATTGTTGTAAAATTCTACCTCTATTGCATCACCAAGTTTTGGAGTTTTGCCACCTAAATCTTCTGCCTTTGCTTCAAATTCCACGAGCATACGGATACTTGCCTGATCTTCAAAGTTTTTTGGCGTTAGTAAATTTGCGTGAGTTACATCAGGCGCAGAAATTTTTGCCCGTACTCTAATCATCGTTGGGAAAATACCAAGAAAACCCTCTTCTTTAACTACACTATAGACAATTGCTGTATGTTTTGTAGCACTAACTTGGATGTCATTGTTTGAAAGTTTTTCAAACATAAGTTCTTGCATAACATCAAAAAAACCTTCTCTCCCCGGAGAATATGGTCTTTGAAGTTTTCTTTGTGGTGGGCGGCTTACAAGCTCTGCTCCTGTCTTTGTATTATCAGAAGGCACATCAATCCTCCTTAATTATCTTAAAAAGGTTTTCACGGTCTAAGTCTGAAAGACCTTCTTGAGCAGAAACAGCGTCTTTCTTTTGAACTAGCGTCGCAAGCTTTACTAGTTGCTCATTACTTCGCTGTAGTGTTTCTACAAATTTTGCAGCAACTGGTCCTGAGTCTGAATATCTATCCTGGTTGCCAGGCACGCTCATATATTCTTTTAGCTCAATCAGCAAACCCTCTGTGGCTTGGCGATCATTCTTTATGTTCTCTAGAGCCTGCTCTATTAAAGAGTCTAGATCTTTCTTCACGACAAATACCTCTCGCTTTTAAATAAGTAGGCTGCTATTGTATTTCTCCGTTGTTCCACTTACTTTTAAATGATCTGTATCTTATCCTCATTTTATTTAAACAACTAACAATCTGTTTTGTATTGAGCCCAGTTATTTCACGAAGATAAAGATAGATAGCCTTTTTATTAAAGATTTCAATTTGCTCTATATTTTTCATAAGTGTTATAACCGCATTTAAAACACACTTCTCGTTTTCTCTGAGATTAGGGCGATCCCAACTTTCCACTTCAAACATCAGTGAGTGCCAAAACTCTATTTCTTCTTGTTGGTCTTGAAATGTTTTTTCATCGGCTGCCTTAACTACATCTAACTCTTTAACGAGGTCATCGTAATTGATTTCTCTCTTGTTCTTTTGTGTTTGTTTCTTTGCCTTGTGTGTAAACCAGTTTTTTGTGACTACTGAAAAATAAGAGAAAGCTTTTGTGCCCTTTGATGCATCAAACTTACCAAGGATAGTTGTTAGCCAAATTTTACAATCATCTTTTAAGAAATCAATATTTTCTAATGACGTAAATTTATAAGTGTAAACAATTTTATCCACAAGCTCATCGAAGGCTGGTTGGATTTGCTGTTTATATAACTCTTCTCTAGTCTGTTTACACTCTGTATTAGCGTAGCTAATTATTGCTTGCTCAGTATCAGATGTAAAATAATAGTTCTTATTCTTCTTCTTCTTGGCCACTTAGCACCTCCCCTTCTGTATCTTCGGTTAAAAATAAGACACTCTTTAGTTCAGTGATTTCCTCGGCCAATTGACTAGTATGGGATAAAAGACTTTTTAGTGTTTCATCTCCATAAAACATAGGTAATCCATAAACAGCCTCCAAGTGTTCTTTATAAGTTTCAATTTTACTTGACAAAATGTAGCTATTTTCGGACAGGAAACGAAATCTACTAAGTAATTCCCTTATGTACCACATGCCCACAGCTATAAACAAGATTAAAACAATAACAATAAACCAATATAACATATTATTTTTTTCGTCTCTTTAATCTCTGTTTATCTTTTTCCATCTCTTCTTTGGTGGATTGGATGGTCTTTTGTATGACCTCCCCCGCTTTAGATGGCTGGTGTTGTAAACTTTTTTTGATGTTTATTGGAGTGTTTAACATTTTTTTAAGAGTCTCTTCTCCGCACTTTTCGCAGGTAGTCTTTTTGACTCTATATGAATGAAAATATTCTACAATATAGTCACATTTTTCACAACGGTAAATATATGTTGGCATTATTCTGTCTGAAATACTCTTTCTTGCTTCATAGTCTCAACATATATCCCAGGTGGATTATCAACATAAATTAAATCTTCTTTTACAGATAGATTCCACTCAGATAAAAGTTCTGTGATATCTTTTTCTTCTGCTAAACATTTCTGTAAAGTCATCAACAAAGCGCCCTTGGCTTGATCAGATAGTTTCATTTTCTTTCTCCTTCTTAAAAAACACTTCTGTGTTTATTGCTTTATCACATATAAAAAGATCGTAGTTAGGTTTCCACATTTTTATTTCGTGGCACTTGACACCCCAGTCATTTAACTGCTGGTTTGTAAGTTCTGTCCAGTCAATTCCTGTGGTTCCGCCACGAGCGGTCCAGTATACAATTGTATTTCCCTCATCGTATAAATCATTAATCTTATTAATGTTCTCCTCGATTGGAACTGCATCTGGATAATGACGATCACCCAAGTAAGTGCAAATTGTATCGTCTATATCAACGTATATTATCATTTTTTAATACCTTCGTTGTTGAATATCCATCAACCCTTGGAAAAAATATAACCTCTTTAGCATATTCAGCACCAACGACATATTTGCCTTCCCAGTCTGATCCCACAACAAGGATATCAGGGTTTATAGATTTTATTAAGTGTTCTAGTTGTTTTTGTGAGTTAAAAGAAAAAGTTTTATCAACATACCTTATAGAGGATACTACGAACTCTCTATCTACAAGAGTATTAAATGGTCTGTCGTCACCCTTTGCTTCTTTTACTTTTTCATCAGTATCTAAGCCAACTATAAGTTGGTCCCCTAATGATTTTGCAAACTTAAACATCTCTATATGACCACGATGAAGAATATCAAAGCAACCATTTGTCCAAACAGTTTTCATACTACACTTACACCTCGCTTTTGAACAACTTTTGTTGCACAATCATTTGCGAACCTAATAGCCTTATCAATGTCATTTGTTTTTAAGTATTCGGCTACAAGTCCTGCTATAAATGTATCACCGCCGCCAGAAGAGTCTTTTATCTCAACACGATCAACTGGAAAGACTTTACCCTTGTGTTCGCAGCCGTTTGAGCCGAGAGTTATAATAAGCCTGTTGTATACATCTTTGTCTAATAAATGTTTTGTTCTATTGTGTTCATAATAGTTGATCTTTATATAGCGCATGTTATCACACCAATCACCTAGAAGCTTTTTTGTGTCTAGAAACACATTATTGTGAAGAAGAGAAATCTCTTTCATTGTGTCTTCAGATAAGAACCCCTTGCAGTAATCGGAGACTATAACAGCATCATACTTCTTGATGTCTTCTTTGACCAAAGATATATCTAAACCCTCTAAGACTTCATCATTTTCGTCAATACGAAGAAGCATTTGATTTGTTTTATTATCGATGTATCTGCTTTTTTTAACAAGCTGCCAATTTTTATTCGTGATAATGTCGCAATCAATCCCCAAGGATTTAATATTATGCACAACATTCATCGCCATTCCATCAGATACTGTAGTTGTTGTTCCGTTAAAAACTGGAACAGGCGCATCCGGACACAGACGGTCACAATTACCGTAATTAAAAATGTCTTTGCAGCTTTCGCCTATGATAAGAACTTTTTTAATCATTATCTAGATAGAAATTGTTTTCCGCTACTGACTCGTTCTCTCCAGTAGTTCAATAAATCATTCATTGTTTTTTCAAATGGTATTTCAGGAGTCCACCCCGTGTGAGATGTAAATTTTCTTGTGTCGGGAACTTGCAGATCGGCATCAATTGGTCTAAGACGTTCGGGGTCCGTCTCAACCTTTATATCCTCAACTGTTGACTGAGCGATTAAATAGTCTAACATATCCTTAACCGTGCAGCTAAAGGTGCCGCCAATATTATAATATTCTCCAGCCGTTGGATTCTTTGTCACCAAAAGATAATATGCCTTAACAGCATCTCTTACATCAGACCAAGTTCTCAACGAGTCTAGGTTGCCTACCTTTATTACAGGAGGTAACATACCCGCCTCGATCATTGCGATCTGCTTTGCAAAAGTTGACTCGGCGAATACATCACCACGGCGAGGACCAGTATGTGTAAACATTCTCGTCGTCATTACGGTAAGTCCATATGCCTCGGCATAATATCGCCCAACAAGATCAGTACCAACTTTAGATATCGCATAAGGAGATGCTGGGTGGAATGTTACCTCTTCATTAATTGGTAAAAATTCTTTTGGTACCCGACCAAAAACTTCAGAACTTGCACACACATGTATCACCGGCTCGTAGGATGATTTGTTAATTGCTTCTAGAAGTTTCGCAGTGCCAAGTATATTTGTCTCAAGAGTTTCTAAGGGAGCCACAAAACTGGTTTGAGGATAACTTTGAGCCGCAAGATGGAAAACATAATCTGGACGGGATTCTTCAACAGCGTTTATAAGAGACGGAAAATCGTTTAAGTCTCCATAAATTAATCCTATCCTATCTTTTGAATTAATCCTTGGGAACAAATGCTGAATATTTTCAAAGTTGTCATTCCACCGACAAAACCCAAAAATATTCCAGTCTGTTTGTTCAAGTAAGAAATCAGCCAGGTGTGACCCAACCATTCCCGTTATTCCTGTTATTAAAACATTCTTAGACATCAATGTTTTCCTTGTACCATTCAATGGTATCTTCTATGCCTTTATCTAATGTTACCTCTGGAAACCATCCAAGTTCTGTAAAAGCTTTTTTCCAATCCAGATATAAACTTGTTTTAATTGTTGGCTTTGAAAGGTCTGATTTAACAATCAAATCTTTTCCAGATGCTTTTATAATTTTATGAACCAAATCACGGACTGAAACAGCCTCTCCTAATCCTACATTATAAAGTTCATATGGATTTTCTTGGTTCTTGATTGATAGTTCTACAAAGTTACAAAGATCTTGAACGTGAAGGAGGTCTCTTTTCTCCTCGCCGGTACCCCACATTACAACTTCGTCTTTCGCTGTCATAACTTTAGTGACAGTAGCACCGAAAACGTGACTTCTCTCTAAATCATACTTGTCGTGTGGCCCATAAATATTCGAGTGGCGAATAACTGTGTGTTTAGTTTTCCCCAGGCGTGAATAAAAATCACACATCTTTTCAATGTATACCTTAGTGTTACCTACTCCAAAATACTTTGAATAAATTTCATCGGACTCAGAAAAGTCACTCTCCTTAAGAGCCTTATCACTTGGCTGATACATCACCGTACAACTGGGGAACACAAAGTGCTCAACCTCGTGGTCGTAGGCAGATCTCAAAAGTAGAGAATTCATTACCGCATTATCGGTTACATGGATATATGGCTTAGTTGTAATATCTTTAGCACCGGACGTTGTTGCGGCAAATTGTAATACCACATCAATACCTTTCATAATGCGGTCAACATCGGCTGGATTATTTAAATTTGCCTGGCACCACTCAACATTATCGTAACCCTCTACAGCAGATTTATTGTGACATACTGCTCGAACTTTATAATTTGAATTATCAGCAAAGTGCTCTAAAAGGTTCCGTCCAATAAACCCGGTAGCACCACAAAGTAGAATGTTTTTCATTATTTTATGTCCTTCAAATATCTTTTGACATTTTGTTTAGATGTTAAAACGGCTGGCGGAAAAACTGATGCCAGGTTTTCACTTGATAATTTTGGAGTCTCATACAAATAGCTTCCAAAATTAACTTTCTTTTCTAGTAGATCTGCGACCTCTTGTAGTGTAATATTTGCAGAGGAAACAAAATCAACTATGCCATTATAGTCTTTTTTTATCGCAATGTTTAAGAAATTTAGAATATCTTCTTGTAAAATATAATTGAAACTAGATTCTCCAGATAAAGAAAGATCAGGATCACTATCTTCTATTACTTTACGAAAGTTATTTTTCCTCATAGTTTCCCCAAGAATAGCGGAGCATCTCAAGGTAAGCGGATTGGTTGCCATCTTGTTTACAATTGACTCGGCCATCAGCTTTGATGTCTTGTAAAGATTGTCCTCCTCCTGATATACATCTACGGAAGAAATAAACACAAACTTATTGTGAGGAACTTTACATAAGTCTTTTGTTAAAAAAATGTTATCCCTGACAACATCATAATAATCATTTACATTTTTTCTGGAATTAAAAGCGCAATGAATTATCGTATCATAAGTTTTATTAAGCACTGCTTCGCTGTTCTCACGAGTGAGCACTGCGCAGTTAATCCGTGATGCAATGTATTTTCCAAGCCCACTGTTTGTCCCTGTAACAAGAACTCTATTTTGTAAAGGCGTTGTGTCGGTCATCAATAGTGCTCCTGTTTTTCTCGAACCACTCTATTGTCTCTTGAATTCCATCTTCTAGACTGATTGAGGTTTTAAACCCTACGCTTTCTGCACGGGTAGAATCAAGAATTCTTCTTTTGTCACCCGCAGGCTTAGTAGTATCCCACTCTACCTCAATATCTTTAGGACATTTTTCTACGACGATATCAACAATTTGTTTAATAGCGATACCCTCACCAGATCCCAGATTTACAGGGACGTTTATTTTATTGTCAACCATATGCAACATACCAAGTGCTACATCTCGTGAGTGAATAAAGTCTCTAATCGGTGATCCGTCGCCCCATACTTCAAGTTTATCATTTTCATATGACTTTCTTATAAGTGATGGAATGACCATAGCGTTTTCTGGATCAAAGTTATCATATGGTCCGTAAACATTAGCTGGTCTTACAATAGAGACACAATCCCAACCGTACTGGATCTTGTACGCTTCAGCCTGTAGTTCTCCGATTCTTTTAGCCCAGCCAGCAAATCTGTCATTGTCTGAAGGAAACGTTGACCAAACATCATCCTCTTTGAAAACTTCTGCTGGTTGATACACACCTACACTGCTTGTGTATAAATACCACTTAACATTTGCTCGACGAGCAGCCTCCATCATATTGGTGTTAAACTGAAGCATTGGGACCATAAAATCAGCAGGCTGTTCTTTGCACATTTTTGGCGAACCTTTGACTCCAATAAGATTAAATACATAATCCATACCGAGGCAAGCGGTCTGACAAGCCTCAAAGTCCGTAAGGTCGGCATAGAAATATTTAACTGATTCAGGTAAACCTTTTGGTGGATCAAGAGATACTACATAAATGTTTGCTCCCCGCTCAACCAATAGGTCAACAAGTTGGCGACCAATCATTCCAGTACCACCAGTAACTAGAACCTTTTTGTTTTTGTAATCAACAGTCATTTAGAGCCTCGCATAAGTTTTTAATTTGTTGTTTATCTAATTCTGTATGGTTTCCCACATAGAGTCCATAGTCGTGTATATGATTTGCTACACTTAGTTCACCAACAATTCGGTGATCATATTTTTGTAGGTATGGCTGCCTCGCCTGGTTGCCGCCACCTGCGGTACCTATCCTATATTCTACTTTTCTATCTTCTAATTCCGAACAAACTCTCTTGAAAAGATTCTTGTCCTGGCGCTTCACAATTAAAGGCAATGCAAAACTACTATTACCTTCTATGTTAAAATCTGTTTGAAACCTTTGGCTGTCCAAGTTATCAACCCAAGTTTGAAAATTGTTAGCCCTAAGTACACAAGCGTTATCTAGTCTTTTGATTTGTTCTAATCCCAGGACAGCATTAAATTCTGTATTCCGGACATTATAACCTGGGACAGCAAATAGAAACAAAGGGTTAAGGTCTGGATACTTTTTACTGAAAGCATCAGCAATATCATCGCCAGCTTCCCTAATCATTCCATGCGATCTAAACATCTTCGCTAGTTCATAAACCTCTTTATCATTAGTACAAACCACACCGCCCTCGACAGTCGTAATGTGGTGCCCGAAGTAAAACGAAAAATTAGACATTGAACCAAAGGTTCCAATCTTGTGTCCGTTAAATGTAGCACCGTGTGATTCACAACAGTCCTCTATTAAGACTAAATCATTTTCTTCTGCCAGCGAAATTAGTTCATCGGTCAATCCATTGAATCCAAGTGCATGGACCAGAGTAATCCCTACTGTTTTATCTGTAATCGCATTTCGAATATTCTCAGCAGTAATTGCCATACTTCCTGGGTCCACATCAACAAATACAGGAGTCATACCAAGATTAACAATTGGTGATATGTCTGAAACCCAACCAATGGGCGGGACGATAACTTCCCCACCTCCTGTCATCTCTTTGAGAATAGAAGCCATAATATAATTTGCGGATGCTCCCGAATTTACAAAGACAGTATACTTGACACCAAGCCAGTCCGACCAGGCTTGCTCAAACTCTTTAACATACTTTGATTGTGTAAACCTTACGTCAGGCTCTTGTAGCCACTTGATTAAAGCTTCTTTATCTTGTTCCGTTATATTGTCGTTGATTAACGGCCACTCAAATCTATTTTGTCCCATAATGTTCTCCGTACTCAATTAGCAACGTTGATTTAGAGTCTTCACGTTCATATGCTTCCTTAAACGCCGGGAAGATATCTTCTGGTTCATTTAACTGTACAACATTAACGTCTGTTAACATTTTGCGAAATGCCTCAGAATGATCTTGAGTATGCTGTGGACCAGCATCAATAGGATTTTTAGATCCCACCGCAACACGAATAATTACTCGTGGCGTCATATCACCCTTGGACATATCTCTCATCTTGTCCAAATGATTAATTAATTGATTACAAGACAGAATAAAAAAGTCAAACCGGGGATACATTGTTATTGGGACAAAGCCCTCCATAGCCATCCCTGTTGACATTCCCATTTGAGTTTCCTCAAAGACTGGAAGTTCAACCCTTTTATCTTCCGGTACTTTTTCCAATGTGCTTGAGATTGCGTGTCCGCTGACTTTACAAGCTTGACCAAGAAAAATTGTATTATCTTTCTCTGCCAACCATTCCATAGATCTTATAAGTTCGTCTCTGTATTTCATGATCAAAAATTAACCCACTTCCCAGTTCCGTGATGAGGATAGCTCATATCATATTCATAATAGATCACACCCTCCGGCACTGATTGCTTTTCTCCCCAGGCCATATCAGTTGGAGTATGCACACTCATATTATTATCTTCCACAACCCACTGCAATGGCAGATCGAAGTTTTTCGCATATTTGTGTGCTTCGTAGAAGACACCTGTTTCTGATGTCATATCACCAACAAAGCACCAAACTCTTCTGTCAGAACCTTTTGTTTTAAGAGCAAGTGCAACACCTAANGCTAGCGGGATGATACCCCCGACAATAGATGAGGCATAAAAGTTTGGGCTTACATTGTTTGTNCCCATACTGCGACCNTCTACAATAGAANTAAAAAGCTTTTCTTTATCAACCCCGTGTAGAATAGCGTGATAGTGGTTTCTCCAGGGTACGAANACCCAGTCATCTTCACTGATATACTGGAAGATTTCTATCAATTCTTTCTCGTTGTTTTTTGCTAGGTGTATTGGTCCGCTAATCTTTCCTGCCTCGTAGCTATCACGAACCTTTGATTCAAAATCAATTAGCTCTTGCTCCGTAACAGAAACATCTCGGACCTTCTTTAAGTGACTTGGTATATTCATTTATCTCTTGCCTGTAAAATTGGATTGTTCGTTGGCCAATCTATACTAACACGAGGATCGTCCCACTTTAAGGTGAACTGATCTCCCACATCAGAATATTCTCCATTATACGCCAGTTTGTAACTAAATACAGAATTTTCACTCATCACACAAAAACCGTTTCCAAACCCTGGCGGCAGTAATACTTGCTTTCTTGTTTTGTCGTCTAACAGCATCCAGTCCCACTGGAGATATGTTTCTGAATCTGGTCTGTTATCAACTACAACAAAATACAATTCTCCTTGTAGGCAACTAACCATCTTCCAGGTTTTGTAATCTCCGTGTATACCACGGATGACATTCTTCCTCGAAGATGAATATTTATCGTGGATAAAATCTAGCTTTATTGGAGAAGTTTTTTTCTTATAGGTTGTCCAGATATCTCCCCTATAGTCTCGGAACATATCTGCATCAAAAACTCCAACCTCAGAAAAGGTGTTATTTACCAACTAATATCCCAATCTTTGAACTCAGCAGCCAAACAATCAATCTTATAATCTTTTCTTCCACCAGCAATTTCTTGGATTTTGTTTTTTGCTGTATTACGAATACCGTTAAGTCCGTGAGTTAATTCTAAGTCGTTGCCATCCTTTATGCCTTTTCTATAATTTGACTCATTGTGCCAAATATGAAGATTCATCTGGGATAATACAACTACGGCTCTAATAACTTCTGCGTCTAAATACTTTGTCTCTTTCAGGCACAAATTTATATCGTGACAAATGTCAGATATCTCCTGTGCATATTCTTCTTTATGATCAGTGATAAAGACTTCCTTAAGTTGAGCGATAGATAACCTATCAATCAATTCTGAAAGCGTGGGTAGATATTTTCTAGTCATTTAAAAGCTCCGGTATAGTTTTTGTTAAGTTTGTTGCAAAGGTATCATCCATTGACACATATTTTTTTGCAATCTCGTAGTTTTCTTTGACATACTCTAGTTTACTAAGATATAAGTCCTCTGATAAATTGTCAAGAATATTAATTAATTCTGGTCCTGTATTGAATTGTAGGATACCCTCTTGGTTAAAAAATTCTCCTACATTTGGACATCCCCAGAAAATAGGAATTGTGCCGTGACGAAAAACATCTACTAGGGTTTCTGTAAAATAATTCTTTTCTTTTGAGTTCATAATAGTGACACTAAAACGGTAATCTTTTAGAGGTTCTGTTTTACCCTCTCTGATGGCTCCCGCAGTTAACCCACTGTTACCTTTCCCAAACGGCTTATATGCTCCGCCCCAAAGGTCTACCTCGTACTTGTCCTTAATTGCATTAGCAATTGTGTGACGCAAGCGGTGGCCACGAGTCATAGTTTGTTTAGAAGCTATAAGCGAAAGCATCTTGTTCTTTTCGTGAATACCAGCGTCGTCGTTGGAAACACGGGATGTAGCAATTAGATTCTGAACATACTTTGGACCACGATCTAGCAAATCTTGATCAAAAGTAAAAATGTAATCAAACTTGTCTTCGTAATTTATAATATGATCGTAAGCAAACGAGTGGACTCCTTTACACTCAACCAGCCAAGCAACTTTGTATCTACTTTTAACCTTGTCTACCCAGGGTGACATAAAGTCTTTGTCAGTAAACACAGTAACACCGTCGAACTCCGGTAGCCCCATTCCAGTTCCCTGCTTAAGCCATTCAATTCTAGTAGGTTCAAACTCACTTGAGAAGTTTTGACAACCCCAGTACTCATCATAATGAGGTGGAGCAAGACTATCAAACAAATTTACTTTTAGTTTTTTAATCACCTTTAACCACCCTATAACTGTCGCTATCGAAGTGCTGTGTTGAAAACTCAAACAGTTCGGTATCTTCTAGCGCAATCATCTGATGTCTTAGTCCCCTGTAAACATGGAAATTGTCTCCGGCCTTTAGAACTAACTCTTTGGCTTCATCTAAATTGTCATCATCTCCATACTTGATCAACATCTTTCCAGACTGGAGATAAAATACTTCGTCCTTAAGTTTATGGTAGTGCCAAGAGCAACGCTTGTCTTTGTTGAAGAATAAAAGCTTACCACAATATTCTTCCTTGTTGACAATCCATCTTTCCCAGCCCCAGCCCTTATCAACGTGTGTCATTTCTAATGTCATTCTATAATCCCTTTGCGGTCCAGCCGCCATCAATATAAAGATCTTGTCCGGTCACATATGAGGAACAATCTGAGGCTAGAAAAATGATTGCCCCTATAAGGTCATCTGGGTTGCCCCAACGATCTAAGAAGGTTTTCTTTTTTCGTGCCTCAAAAACTTCAGGATTTGACCAGCTTCCCTCTGTCATACTAGTCATCATATATCCTGGTCCGATATTGTTAACCCTGGTGTTGTTTTTGCCTAACTCTAAAGCTAAAGCTTTTGTCAAGCCTTTTAACCCGTGTTTAAACGTTACATACGCTGGGTTATTAGGGAAAGCAAGCTCTGCATTGATACTTGTAAAATTAATTATCGATCCATTTTCCATCTTTACCTAGACCCTTTGACATAAGATAAGGTGCTAGAAGGTTTATCTTGTAAGTCATATCCCACTTCTCGTATTCATAATTTGAAAACTCTTGGGGGTATGTAATTCCAGCAGCGTTAATTAAAACATCCACCTTCTCTTCTTCTTTACAAATAAAAGAAATAAACCTATCTATTTCTTCCTTGTTTGTTAGATCAATATGATAGAATTCTGCCTGACTACCAATACTTCTCAAGTGGACAGCCGTAGAATCTGCTTGTCTGTTTTGATCTAATAAATACACTTTAGATCCAGCTTTGGCAAGTGCTACAGCTATAGGAGATCCAAGTCCTCCAGAGGCCCCAGTTACAATGGAAACTTTGCCCTCTAAAGAGAAAAGTTTTTGTATCAAACTCATCTAAGCTCTTCTACTAATTCAATCAAGCTACCATCAGGATCCTTGCAAAATGTTACCTTTGCAAAACCATCAGGTGAATATTGCGGAGGACTATTAAACTCTACTCCAGCCTCTAATAACTTATTGTAAGTTTCATCTAGGTTCTCTACTGTCATAGCGAAATGAGAACAACCAATTCTAGTGATTGGTCTCGTCATATCTGGGAGTTCAGGATGAGTTTGGTAATTCAACAACTCTACCATATCACCATTCTCTAGGGTCATCTTGATAGTTCTAACCACAACATCTTTGAGCGAAGAAAAATTATCAATATAATCCCCAGACTCAAGCATATCTTTCTTTATTTCAAATCCCAAAAGATTAGTATAGAAATCAATTGATTTATCTGCGTCACTAACCACAATTCCTGTATGTCTAACATTAAGCATACTTTTCTCCTACAATAATAAATTCATCTTCTAAAATATCAGACTCTCTATCCCAATGTTCATAAACATTACAATTTTTGAACCCAACATTATTCATCATAGAAATAATATCATGACGTTCATAGTTCTTTAAGATAACTTTACTGACAGAAGTATCCGTAAGGTCTCTCTTAATAAAAGTTTTGTTAATTTCTATGTTGTGCCCTTGAAGCGAACATTCCCACAGTAAATACCTCCAAGGATCTGGCTTATTAAGCTCTTGCCAAGTCTTTAAACTGTTGTTCTCCATCTGATCGACCAGTCTTTTATGAGTGTCTAACTCAAGGATTAATTTTCCTCCAGGCTGGAGGTGATTGTAAATTGTTGTTAACAATTCTTTATCTGAACCTGGCTTCAATGGGTTTATAAATTGAAAGGCCAGATCTACACAATATACAAGATTAGAATCCCCTAGATAATCAAAGTTTACATTTAGAATGTTGTCTTCGTAATTGTAGACATTCTTATTTTTAAGATCTTTCTTCCATTTGTTGGCGAACTTTACTCGGCTATTACTAATTTCCACTCCATACCCATAATTAAGAAGACCCTTCTCTTCTAGGGCATAGAGGAATTTTGAGTTACCTGATCCTATCTCTAATACTTTGAGGTTATCACCACAATTGTTTTTTACAAATTTAACATTCTTTTCTACACTCATTAGTTTTGCTTTACGATAAGCTTCAAGTGCGTCCTCGTTATCAAAGACTTCATAACCTTTGTATGCCAGAAGGTTTGGGTGCATTTATAAACTCCTCTGAATGCATTCTTCCAAAACATCAAATGCTTCATTGATAGCTGAAACTGGTATTGTCAACGGCGGTCCAAGCTTAATTGACTCTCTAAATGTACAGACCGGAAGAACTCCATTCTCGATACAATCAAAAACTATTTTATTTGTTCTTTCTGTTGTATCAAACACAATACCAACAACCATACCCCTAGCATTGATATGTGTTACACAATCGTACTTTAAAAGATTCTCACTTCTATCCTCAAATACCTTACATTTTTCTTTGAGATCTTTTTGAAACTGCTCTTCAGTTAAAACTTCTAAGTTAGCCAGACAAGCGGCGGACCCTAATGCATTACCAGCGTGGGTTCCGCTTAAGTTTGCGCCGAGGTCAACGTCAATAACCTCTGCGGTACCAAGCAATGCTGCCATTGGTAAAGATGATGATATACCCTTCCCTAAACAGATTAGGTCCGGCTTAATATTATCACCATAAGTCATATAACCATACATCTCACCCATTCGATAAAATCCTGCTTGAACTTCATCAAAACATATAAGGGCACCATTATCTCTAGCAAATTTATTAAGAGACTGAATATACTGGGGAGGGTACATCCAAGCTGCCCAGCCCTGATAGGTTTCTAAAAAGAAAGCTGCAATTTCATCTGCTGGCGGTAACAAGGTTGGATCAAACTCAGCGTCCGGACTTGTGGGAAAATCTATGAACACGACATCATCATCTGTAACAGAAGACCAAGACGTTGCATCTTTTGTTCCACAAATTAAAGCAGACCCAAGAACTCTACCGTGGTAACTCCCATTAAAAGTTACAATGTATTTTTTGTTATTCTTTTTTGCCCACAGCTTGATAAGCTTATAGGCTATGTCAGTTACTTCTGATCCAGTATTTAGTAGAATAGTTTTGTCAAAATGTTCGGGAGAACTGTCTAGCAATTTCTCAACAAACTCTTGTCGTATCTCGGTAAGATATTGGTATGCAAAGATTAGATTTTTATCTAACTGATTTTGGATAGCCTCTTTGATTCTGGGGTTTGAATGCCCTGCATTGGCAGCAAAAATACCCGCAGTCATATCAATCCATTTGTTTCCATCTCTGTCAAAAATATTGTAGTCTACAGCACTGTCCCACACAACTGGAACCTGATGTCCGTTTGCTTTTGTTTCTACTTCGTGACGGCGGTCATTTAAAGGTCCCTCTTTTAATTCATAGCCATCATTAATTTCTCTATGTTTTGTTTTGATCATAATTTAACCCACCAAGTAAAACGTGTCCCCGGACCTTAAGTAAGTCTTCGAGTTGGTTGAACTGATATTGTGTATCAACCTCTATTACTTCTTCTGTTACAATCGGTAAAATTACATCTCCAAAAGTATCCCCACCCGAAAGTGTTGATTTTTTTACAATGTCTAAATATCCATTGGGCTGATAAGCTTTTGGAAACATCTGCCTTGGTAAATTAGTGTAATTTTTAATCCCATTAAAATCTGGAAAGAAGCCACAACATTCACCGTCATCGTTAATCATAAACATTTTATGTGGAGATTCTGGAAGTTCATGCATTGATCGCACGCCTGTACAATATTCCCTCTGATTATTGAAATAGTTCTCAATACAATAATCAATTACACTGGGTACCCTCAAAGGTGTTGTTGGTCTAACGTATGCAACTTCTTCACCACCGACCTGTTCAAAGTAATGTTTAATAACATCTATATCTTTTGAATCGTCTTTAGCCAGTTCTGGAGGTCTTATAAATGGAACCTCTGCCCCATATTTTAAGGCTACATCTGCTATCTCTTGATTATCTGTTGAAACAATAACACGCTCTATAGACCCAGCCATCTTACAAACAGCAATTGAATACGCAAGTAATGGATGATCAATAAGTTCCTTAATGTTTTTTTTCGGAACTCCTTTGCTACCACCTCTAGCAGGTATTAATGCTGTTAACTTTTTCATAGCGTGTTATACTGTCTTAGTTTTTCGGCGATGGCAACTTCTGTGTCCATAACTTTCTTTTCTGGTGAACCCATCGCCACAGCAATGTCTCTGACATATTCCATCATTCTCTTTAGTCCGCCGATTTCAAGAGAAGCAGACTGATCGGATCCATACATCGATCTATCAAGCGTGATATGCCTCTCTAGAGAAGAAGCTCCGATAGCCACAGCAGCACAACTAATGATAATACCACTTTCATGTCCGCTATAACCTACGTTNCAGCCATATCGTTTTTGAAGCGTGTGCATTACTTTCAGGTTCGCATCTTCAACAGGCATCGGATATGTACTGTTGCAGTGCATCAACTCATAAGAACAACCCGCATCTTCAAAGATCTTAACAGCCTTATCAATTTGTTCTAAAGTACTCATACCTGTTGAAATAAATGTGTGCTTCTTTTGGGAGGCAATCTCCTCAAGAAGTTCACGATAAGTCAATAGTGCCGAAGCTACTTTGTTATATTTACAATCATATTGGTTTAGGAATTTCTGGCTTTCTAGATCCCAAGCAGAAGCAAACCACTCAATGCCAACTTCCTTACAGTAAGAAGCAATGAAATCATATTCTTCTTTACCAAATTCTAGACCTTCTTTTTGTTGTCTATTGGTAGTTCCCCACGGACTATCTCGATCTCTATCAAGATCTTCCTTCGTGTAAACATCCTCAATTGTTCTTTTCTGAAACTTTACAGCATCGCATCCAGCATCAACGGCTGCATCAATTAATTCCTGTGTAATGTCCCGGCTTCCGTTATGGTTAATTCCGATTTCTGCAATTACAAAGACACTCATAATTCAAGATCCCCTTTCGTGAATTCATCATACCACGCATTTTTATTTAGGTTAATAATTTTTGTGCCTTTTAATTCTGCACTTTCTCTTAATATTTTCATATCATCAAGTAAAAACTCCTTGAAGACGTAACGCCAGTGTCCAACATTTCCTGTATTTGGAATATAGTATGGCTTATCTGATCCTTCCGCATATCCCAGGGTATAGTCTAAATCTAGTCCCACAATATAGATCTTTTCAAATCCCATCAACACCGCCAGAGCAACACAAAACAGTCCAACTGTTTGTCCAACACCTAAATGTTTATTGTGCCCTGTGTATTCCTGGAGGGTCTCCTGTAGAGTTGGTATCCCATTGTCCATTAAATGGCAACAGTGTCCAGTGCGTGACCAGCCCCCAGCAACACCAGCGTGAACCTTTGCACAAAACTCATTAATATTATCGTTCTTAGTGTCTGGGAGTTGCCACATCTGTGAATTATTCCCATACATTTCAAACTTTAGATTTTTATTTTCTTCATAGTGTTTTTTAAAATTCTTAAGTATCTCTACACACTTATGACCCTTAAAGTGTTTGTTATCATAAGCCAGATAGTCACAGTTTAAGTTATTCTCTACAAATTCAGGGTCTGTTAAATCTGCGGCTTTATTATACAGTAAAGGGACACCATAAGTATTAAATACGTTTACTGGGTATTCTCTTTCCTTCCAAATATTCTCATTAAGAACTGAGTCCCTAATATTGAACTCTCCGTTTGAAACAACCCAGTAGTCAGGCTTCTCTTCAAAGAAGTCAAACCATTCATTAACAGAGAATCTCTTTATCTTTTGACCCCGTTGAAGTTCTTGAATCTTATTGATATATGGACTTAAGCTTGGCCCGTGAAGAGATACCACACAAGTCTCACCCTTATGTTTATCAATTATATTGTCATATGTTAGTTTCATTTAATCACCAGATAAAGTTGTCTTTATAATATTTGACAATGGACTCGATTTCATTATCAAAGATTCTCTTAGGCTTCCACCCCAGTTTTCTAATCTTACTATCATCTAGACAATATCTTAAGTCCTGTCCCTTTCTAACATACGAATAATCAACATATTCTTCCCAACCTTTATCAGTTGAGTAAAAGCATTCAATTATTTTTCTAACTGTTTCAGCATTTGATTGTTCAAAGTCACCAGATATATTATAGATCTCGTTAACTGTTCCAGAGTCTATTAAAGTCAAGACTGCTTCGGCAGTGTCATCAGCATGAAGCCAATTTCTTACTGGAGTGCCTTTATTGTGAAGCCAGATTTTTCTACCCCGTAAAAGGTTCTTGACTGATAGAGGTATGAGTTTCTCTGGATACTGTCTAATGCCATAATTGTTAGTTGGTCTTGCTATGAGATATTTTAAATCATATGTTCTAGACCAGGCAAGCACTAACATATCAGCGGCAGCTTTCGCTGCTGAGTACGGATTACTGGGGTGAAGTAAATCTGATTCTGTATGAGATCCCTGTAGGATATCTCCATAAACCTCATCTGTACTAATGTGTAAAAAGATTGGTCGGTCGCCACAATTCTTTGGCTTAAACCTCACAAGATCTAGTAGGTTTTTGGTACCAACAATATTAGTGTTTATAAATTCATCGCTATTAATAATACTGTTGCCAACGTGTGATTCCGCAGCAAAGTTGACAACATAATCACAATCACATAACTTTTTAATGTCTTTTATATCAGCGTTTACAAACTTAAAGTTTTTGTATTTTTTTAGGTCTTCTAAAATTTGAACATTTGCAGCATAAGTAATCTTGTCAATACCATATACCATCCAGCCTCTTTCCAAACACTTCTCTACAAAATATGATGGAATAAAACCTAGGCACCCAGTAACACAAACAATTTTCATATTATAATCCTTTGAAGAACTCATCGACGACCTCCTCAATATACTTAATTTTCTCATCTGTAATACCGATGAAAGTTCCTAGGAAGAATGATCCGACCGTGGCCTTATGTGCATTTGGGAATTCTTCTTTGATATTTTCATACTTACTAGCAAGTTCAGCATATGCTGGATGGTATAAACAGTTTCCAGCAAAGTATGATCTTGTCTGTATTTTATTTTTCTCTAGGTGGCGTACAATATCTTCCCTAGAAAATCCACTGTCTTCCTTAACAGTTAATAAGTATCCAAACCAGTTAGGGTCAGACTTCTCTGTCTTCCTTGGAAGCATAAAGAATTTTTCATATTTTGTAAACACTTTATTGAGGGCTTGAAAGTTTCTTCTCCGAGCAGAATCCATTTCTGGTAGTTTTTCTAACTGCTTGAGCCCTATTGCCGCCTGGAGTTCTAATGGCTTAAGATTAAATCCTATTTCATCAAACACATATCGATGATCATAATTTATTCTTTCTTTGCCGTGTTTTAACCAAGGTCTGAACCTATTACCACAGGCGGTCCCCGAAGTTACATCGCCAGGCTTTTGTTCATTACAATAGCAGGCACGACCCCAATCTCTAAAGCTTGCCAATGTCCTTCTAAGACGTGGGTCATCAGTGGCAACAAAGCCGCCTTCGCCCAAGGTCATATGATGTGCTGGATAAAATGAACAACTAGCCATATGACCAAATGAACCTAATTTCTTTCCATCATAGAACGAACCAAGAGCATCACAGGAATCCTCCAGAAAGATTAAGTTATATTTTTCCACAAGGCTCATCAACCTATCCATATCAGGAGGGTTCCCCAATACATGTGCAAATATAATTCCTCGAATAGAATCGTCTTTCTCTAATATTTCTTCTACCTGATCAAGATTTAAATTGAGAGATGGTAAATCAACATCAACAAAAACTGGCTCAAAACCTGTTTGAATAATAGGATTAAGAGTTGTAGGAAAACACACTACTGGTGTAATAATTTTACTTCCCTTTGGAAGGAAGTATTTCTTCATAAAGCTCTTTTTACTAGTAAGAGCCTGAGTCATTATCAGATTGGCTGAACTACCTGAGTTGGTCAACATACCATAGTTCTTGCCCAGGTGTTCTGGGAAGGTTTCCTCAAATACTCTAGCCTTCTTGCCAAACACTAGCCAACCGTCTAAAATAGCCTCAACTGCTGCTCTAAACTCATCTGTACTAAAGTGTGGTCCTGAGTAATTAACCCAATCTCCATGATCCCAGCTTTTATCTAAGAGGTTTTCCTCAGCATATTCTTCCACAAGAGATAATATTTGTTCTAATTTATTCATTTATCTTTCCCACTAAATTCTTTAGTCCTTGGCTCAACCCATCAAGTTTCAAAAAAACATCTAATTGTTCTAGCTTTTTACTACTTGCTGTGTATGATGGATAAAAACCAGGCTTCTCTATTATTACCTTAGACTTTGAATTTGTCAAGTCTAATATTTTTGATGCTATCTTTTTTAATGTTGTTTTCTTAGGATAACAAAGATTTATATCTTCGTATTGTTTTTCTACTTGTTTAACAATATAAAAATTTACTATTTCAGCTACATCTTTGGTTGAAATAAAATCCATCATTCTATTCTGGTGTATTATTAGTGGTTCTCCACTTATAGCTTTCAAAATTGAAGATTTTACAAATCTTGTTTCGCTCTCGTATAAACCAAAACAGCCAAAAATTCTGAGGTTGTAGACATCGTTTAATCTTGAACACTCTCTTGAAATTATATTCTTAGACATTCCATAGTAATCGGTTGGTAAGCATTCCAAATAGCGTTCCTCGTTGTATTTGTAAATTTCACGACTTCGATCAAAAGCAGCGCCGGAGCAAAAATTTATAAACTTAGAATAGTGATCTTTTTGGCTTATAAGGTTATTAAACATCTTTACATTGTTTGTGAAAGTTTCAAGCGTGTCTGTTTGATTTCTTTTACCACCCTGAAAGGCAGTGTGTACAATAGCACTAAATGATTTGTCTTTAAAGTATTCACCTACAGATTTAGAATCTGTCAAATCTATCTCGGATCTTCCAACACCTGTGACGTCATAACCTCTTGCTTCCAGATCTTTTATAAGTTCTTTGCCAAGAAAACCATTTCGTCCTGTTACTAGGACTTTCATTTTTTATTGTTAAAAATGTCTTCTTTTGGAGTAACAGTATTTGGTGTTGCACTATGATTAGTTGGGAAACCTTGGTCTGTTTCATAATTCCAACTTTCAATCTTTTCAAGCTCTTCTTCTTTAATTTCATAGAAGTTTTCTTCTGTTGGAAACACACCGGATCTTACTTCTTCTGCGTACTGTTCTAGGGATCCCTGTATCATAGCCCCTGCTTCGCAATACCTTTTAACAAACTTTGATTTAAAGTCCCAAAATAAACCAACTAGATCATGCAAAATAACCAATTGACCATCAACAAGATCGCCAGCGCCGATACCATATACAGGAATACTAAGTTCTTTTGCTACTGCTTGGGCTGATTCTCTTGGCATTGCCTCCAACAATAAGAAGGCGCATCCAGCGTCCTGAAGCTCAAGGGCTTGCTTAAGAATAATTTCTGTACTCTTTGCTGTTTTGCCCTGGACTCTATAACCACCTTGCATCGCCATTGTATGTGGTGTTAATCCTAAGTGGCTTTGAACTAATATACCAGCGTCTGCGATCGCTTTGATTCGGTCGACCATTGCTCCCTCAACCTTTACAGCATCCATGCCGGCTCTAATAAATCTGCCGGCATTACGAACAGCGTCAGCACTAGATGCTTGGTAAGACATATATGGCATATCTCCAACTAGAAATGGAGCCTTTGCGCCTCTAGCCACTGCTTCAGCGTGGCGAATCATATCATCCATAGTTACTGGTATAGTTGTCTTGTGACCAAGAGTTGTCATACCAAGACTATCACCAACCAATATTCCATCAACTCCTGCTCTGTCTGCCAACATTGCTTGAGGATAATCATAAGCTGTTACAAAAACAGACTTTTTATTTTGTCTCTTGTGCCTCCGCAGGGTCAAGATTGTTACTTTTTTTCTTTCCTCAGACATTATTATTCCTCATAATTTATAGGGTCTATAATCATATTATCATAAAACTCTTCCCGAGTTAACAGCGGGTACATATCTTCAAAAGGTCTGGACACTATCCTACCATCTTTTGTTTTTGTTGATATTAGAGTTGGTATTACTTCTTGCCACTTCTGGCACATTACTTCACAAACTACAGGACCGTCATAATCAAGAACCTCTTGTATCCCATTTTCTAGTTCTTCCACTGTTTCAATTTTGGTGTATTTTAGTCCATATGCTTCAGTGATCTTTTTAATATCAGGGAGAGAAACCCCAGAGTCCTTGTCTACTCCTATAAATCTACCATCAAAAAACTTTCTTTGTGTTGTTCGAATAGAAAGATATCCGTGGTTGTTCCACACGAAGAGTTTAATCGGTAAATTATAATGCTTAATAGTTTGTAGTTCTTGGATGTTTGTCTGAAAAGATCCATCCCCAGTAATACCCACTACTTCGCCAAAGTCTTTAGCAACACTAACTCCAATAGCCGCTGGGATTGTGAACCCCATATCTGCTTGTGCCCCGGAAGTTACATATCTCTGATTACCTTTGATATCTAAAAACTGAGCCGGAACATAATATGCAGAACCTGCATCAGATACTACAACAGAGTCATCTTTGTTAGCCTTAGATAACTTATCAGTAAAATAATATAAGTCAATACCTTCTTTGTTCTGATCCCACTCTGGATTACAGATTCTCCATTTTTCTTTCCACTCTAAACAAGTATCTGACCAATCCTTGCTTGAAGGAGTTGTAAATTCTACAGTGTTAAAAAACTCTTTAGCATCGGCCTGTATAAACTTGTCTATTTTGATTGTTTTTTTCCGATGTTCTTCTGTGTCAATATCAACAACAACTATTTTAGCTTCTCTTGCAAAAGTTTCATAGTTATAACCAATGACTGGAACTCCAAGCCTGGTACCCACAGTTATAAGAAGGTCAGAATTTTGTAGTGTAAAGTTTGCTGCTCTGTTGCCCTTAATCCCCACTCTTCCGATCATCAAAGGGTCATCGCTCTCTAGCAAGTCAACTCCAAGAAAAGTTGCCACAGTTGGAACGTTATATTTTCTAACAAAGGTTTTCAATTCTTCTGTAGCATTTGACAAGCGGATACCGTTACCAATTAACAGAACAGGACGTTTTGATTTACTAAACATCTCTGCCAGTGTTTTGGTTTCGTCTTGAGTAACTTCTTTCTTGGTCCACGGATCATAGGGTTTATGATGTAGACATTCATCAGGGTCAATATATGCACCCTGTACATCTAGAGGAATATCCAACCATACGGGTCCTGGCTTACCTTGTTTTGCAAGATGAATTGCTTTTTCCAATTCAAACGGCACTCTATTTGGTTCCACAATCATAGTTGCATATTTAGAGATTGGGCGCACCACATCAATAATATTGGCCTCCTGAACCCCCAGTTGTCTCACTGCAATGTTTAGACCATATGTTGTTTGAGACTTATTGACCTGCCCAGATAGAAATATGCAGCTTACATTGTCTTGCCAAGCTTCTAATAGACCAGTTATTGCATTTGTACTACCACAGCCAGTGGTAACAACAGCTACGCCATAACCATTGGTATATTTAGCATACCCAACGGCTCCCATAGCACACGCTTGTTCATGGTGGTTACAAATTGCTCGAAGATCAGGATGCTTTGCAACACAATCATTGAGAAACATAGCGCCGCCACCAGTCAGAGTAAAGACATCTTTAACTCCAATCTCTGATATTTTATCGGCGATGTAATCTACAACTCTTACTTTTCCCATTTTTGACGCCACTCATTTTGAAGCATAAAATCAAAGTTGACAGGTTGTCTTTGCATTCCCCAAGTTGCCTGGGCACCATGCCACCTATAAAAATACCCTAGCCATTCTGGGTTTGGGTGTATATATTTATTGTTATGTACTAAATTAAAATAGAGCGCATAATCTGCTGCACCTAAATAATTCTCCGAGTCCCACTTAAGAAGATCTTTATTATATAATTCTTTTTTATAAACAACTGAAGGGGTAGTAACAACGCATCTTTCTAAGAGTTTTTCTTTCAAGTCTTCTATCCCACCATAGTTGTGCGATAGGTCTCCGCCTTTCAATTCTCCATCTTCATCTATACATCTAACTGCACTCTGAAGAACTTCTATCTCTTGATCAGAACTTTCAATGAACTTTACAACATTTGAGACATAATCTGGTGCCAAATAATCATCAGCACCAAGAATTGTGAAGTAGTCGCCAGTCGTCATTTCCAGAGCTTTGTCTACAGGTTCAGACCAAGAAAATGGATATAGGTTGGGAGCGGTATCTAGAATAAAATTTTGATTCTTCTCGTGGATGCCTTCAACAATTTCTAAACTATCGTCACCGCTATCATTATCAACTACAATAAGTTCAACATTATCATAATCCTGCTCTAGGGCAGAATTGACACACTGTTCTATAAAATTTTCCGCATTATAACATGGAATAATTATTGTAAATTTTAAGCTCATAATAAAATTTCCTCAACTTGTTTACAAATAGTGTTTCTCTTTTCTCTCATCAACGAAATAAGTTCGATGCCTTTTAAAGAAAACCATTCTTCACTAGTTGCTCCAAGCTTCTTGTTGGTCATAACATTCATTCCTGTCATTCTACATTCTACCGCAACTCTACATAATGTTTCAAGAGTTTGAGGAAGAAATATCAAAGTCTTATTATCAGAGATTTTTTCTAAGAATTGTTTGTATGATAAGTGACCTACTAAATCATAAGGAAAACCTTTTCTTGTACAGTAACCAGCAGCAAGTGACGTATTCTTTATTGGGTTTGTTGAATCCCATATTGAATACCTATCCTTCTTTTCTTTGTGGGACAGTACTTCCAATAGATCTAAAGTTTCATCATCCCAAAGGTTTCCGCCTACAGAATAAATGTTGTCTAACTTTAGATTTTTTTGAGCCACTTCTTGGTGAATTTTACTCTGACAGAAAACACCCTTTGCACAAGAGTAGAAATCTCTATTTATTACTTCTTCCTCGGGGGCCAAAAAATTATCAAACACAGAGGGGTCTCTTGTGGTAAGATATTTGTGATCATGTTCATAAATTAAATAAGAACAGTTAGCCCTTAAAAAATCCATAGCTTCACTAGGGAGACCTAAAAAGTTTGCGATTATAAAATGATTTTTTCGGTTTTCTTGAAGGTAGGGTATATTGATTGCTGCACTTAATTTAGTCTCTACATCATGTCCCCTAAGAATCAGTTGTCTTATTAGTTCTTGGTTGCTTAATTCGCCGCCGCCCAAATGGTGTTCGGCAAACACATCGGCTACAAATATAATATTACTCATGAACTTGTAATTCTTCTTCCAGGCTATCAAAGAATCCCTCAAGTTCAATCATATCTTCCGGACAAACTTCAAGAACTTGATCTACAATAAGTTTATACATATTCTCGTTTGAAAGTCTTTCTTCAAGAGACATTTTCAATTCTTCAGCAACCTTCTTCTTAGAGGTATATGCATTTTTTACGTTTCGAAGTGATTTTTTAAAAGCATCTTCTTCTGGATAACACCACTCTGTCTGTGCGTCAATAACATGTTCCCAGACCGCCTCGGCGGGAACTTTATCCATTTTATATTTAACTTTGGTAAACATTGGTGTTCTCTTTACCCTGCCGGACTTCTCGTTTTCAACATCGTCGTATAAGAAGTCTACCTGTCCAGACCAAGCTGGAGCAACTACCGGCATTCCATTGCAAGCAGCCTCAAATATAGGAAGACCAAAACCTTCACCGTGAGTTGCAGTTATATAAGCGTGGATATTAGGATGATTATATAGAGAGTTCATCTCATCTTCTTCCATATTCCCATGCAGTAAAAAGACACGACATTTTCGGTGGGCGACGCTGTGGACAGATTGAGCTAATTGGATAATCATCCTTTCTCTATCAATACGACTATTGTTCATATGATGACACTTGACTACAAGCCCCACATCTTCCTCGTCCTTAAATTCTTCTACGAACCACTTGATGGTATTCATTAGATTTTTTCTTGGACCAAATTGGGCAGAAGTAACAAAGTTAAACTTCGTATCTAAATCTATTTTCTCAATTGCTTTTTCAGAAACACCAAGATCTCTATAAGGATATGAAATTACAGTGACCGGCTTTTGCATTTTAATTGTATAAATGTTATCATCATTCTCCATTTTTACTTGGTGTATTGGGGTTACTAATGATTTTTTAGCATGTTCCGAAGTTACAAATACTCTGTCCATTTGATTTGCTTTATTAATCCACATAGCAGAACAAGCTGTAGTTTCAACCGCTGCTGTAACACCAATATTTTTAGTTGCAATATTTTCAAATTCTCCAGGAATTAGAACTTGCAAAGAGAGATCAAACGCTCCCTGAAAATGGTGTAACTTTTCAATACACTTCTGAATATCTTTAGAGTCTTTGTTGGATTTTGAATTTAGATCCCAACTTGATTGTCCCCAATTTACCGGATGAATATGTATATCAAATAAATCTGGTCTACTAGCTAAACCACGATACATAAACCTTGTATGTTCACCATAGCCACTACGGCTCAAGATCGGACCTTTTATAAGTACTTTAATCATAGTTCAATAAACTCCCAGGCTTCATAATTTTTTCTAGTCTCCCAAGAGCCGTGTTTTTCGTGAATGTGTAACATTGCATCGATCCAACGTTTGTTAAAATCTTGAAAGTTATAATTTTTCTTGACGTGTTCAAAGCCTAGTTTTCCTAACTTTGCTCTTTCTGCTGGACCTAAGTCATACATTTTTTTAAGAGCAGCCACGAAAACTTCTTCGTTAATTCTATCCTCTTTAATATATGGAACCTGTGGTGAACCAATGACTGCTTGAGAAGTTGGCTTGATACCCACTCCAAACTCGTTCACTCCATCAGTTACTTGTTCTTGAAGTCCGCCGGTCATTGTAACAACAATAGGAGTTTGACAGGATAATGATTCAAGAGTTGCCAATCCAAAACCTTCTGCATCTGAAATATTAAGTGTAATATCTGCAAGGTTATAATATACAGCTAAATGTGACGGTTCTATTTTTTGTGTAGAGAAAACAATTTGTCCGCTAGTAAGACCTAATTCATTAGCTAAAAATTCTAATGGTTGTCCGTGAACATCATTAACATCAGTATGCATTATTAATGTACCATTGTCGTGCCCAACTTCATCTAAAAATGCTTTCCACCAATATAATACTGATCCGCTCATTTTTCTACGAGCATTTCTATTGTTCCAGAAAACTACAAATTTTCCTGTTAGGTTATTGTCTTCTCTAACTTTTTCTAAAATATCTATCTCAGATCTATCTTGAAATTTGTGAAAGTATTTTGGACTAACAGCATGAGGAATATATTGTTCTTCCACCAATGGAGCAACAGTTTGAACAATATCAGATGTTACCTTAGAGATTGTCGCAATAAAATCGTTAGAACTATAAAATCCTTTATTAAATTTGGGGATTGGGTAATTATCCCAAACGTGATAATATACCATTGGAATACAAGCTCTTATTTCATCCTCAAACTGCCACAGCCATTCATAAAATCGTGGATCTGTCATAAACCAAAGAATGTCTGGCTTATAGCTGGTGATTACATTTCTTACTCTTTCCTTATCGCCATACCCATCTACTGGATAGATAACCCAATCATCTCCGTGTTCGATAGTCTTTGTGGGCTCATAACTTGGATGCTTAATTGCTCCGCCTAACGAGATAATCTGAAATTTACCGGTACTCAACAATGCTTGAATAACATATTTTGTTTGAGTACCCACTCCTGATGGCAATAGTGGATGATCACTAATGGTTAAAACTTTTATTTTCTTATCTGACAAAAGAATGTCCTCCTACGAACAATGTTCCGTCTGGTAAAACTCACAAGTGCCAAATCGGTCTTTGCAGTTTGTACATGCAGTACGGTTCTTGATATAATTCTGTTTGTTAATATTATGCAATGCTTTTGTCAGAGCGTTAAGAGCATCTGTTGTTCTTTTTTTCGCAGCAGTAACTCTGACAAATTCTGCTTTCTTGCCAGCCTTAGCGGTGCGCTTCAAAAGAACGAAGTGACAGTCAACATCTTTTGGGTCAACTTCATATTTGCGGGCATAAAAATGCTTATAGAAAACGAGTTGGTAAGCCAGAATAGTATCGCTCTTCTTTTCACGCTTCCATCCCCAGGAGCAGGTCTTCCAGTCAATCAGATGAATCTTCTCATCCTTCTTGGAGTAGACAACAAGGTCAATAAAGCCTTTAAACTTTTTTTCTGCTTCCGTGAATTCGGTGATGGGCACATAGAGTTGCTCTTCTGCTTTGAGCACTTCCCAGTCCTCTCCCAACTTGCCGAACTTCTCGG
>JGI24005J15628_10000234_pt1 | contig 34001 bp, 24 predicted proteins | sample LinPmetageLP40_FD_15628 | JGI IMG/M metagenome (IMG submission 15628)
AAATGGCGGCGGTAGTAAACTCGAATATCCATTAGATGTTACNGGAAACCCCGCTTATGCGGCAACTGTAAAATTTCAAATTTTTGAGTATGCCATGCCTAACGAGGGTAGTAGTGCTAAGAATCACTCGCAAACTCCAAGTGATAACTCTATAGCACAAGAAAAAAATAAGCCTAAAGTTGAAAATGGAAATAGCTTAGCTGGCATTGATGGACCTGCTAACGCTGCAGCTCGGTTTTCAGCAAGCGCATACTCTGATGATGCGGCAAATGCAAATGTCAGAAACCCTGGGTTTCAATTTGTTGATGATGCGGCAGTAACTCAGTCATTTGTAAAAACAAAGGGTGAAGACGAAGCTGATAATAAGAATAATGTAGCAGCATCTACTTCGCAATTTCAAATAGGTTTTCAAAAGAAACTAGGATCTCCAAGTATAGTTATGAATTTCCCGCCAAGCCAAACTTTTGTAGACACTATTGGATATACAAATACTGCTGAGTTAGGAACTTTAGGAGGTGCCGCAGAAGCTGCCGCTCAAGCAGGTAGTAATAACATAAAAACAGCAATACAAGAAGCTATTGGTAGAGTAAGCAGTAATACAATTGAAGTATTAAGTAATCCATTAGAATCAATCTCTGGGGCTGCCAAGAGTGATGCAGCAAGAGTAGCATCATCTAGAATAATGGGTAAGGCTCCATTTGGAGTTGGAACGGCCGCTACATTATTAAATAGAATGATCGTTAATCCAAATACTAGAACGCTGTTTACTGGAGTTACTGTTAGAGAATTTGCATTCCAGTTTAAATTTATATCTACATCTCCTGAAGAAGGCGAGATTATTCAAAAGATAATAAAAACATTTCGTAAAGAAGCTTATCCTGAAACCTTTAATGTTCCAATAGGAGGAGAGTCTAGCGTTGCGTATGGTTATAACTTTCCAAATGCGTTTAAGATAACATTTAATTTTAAGGGTGCAGAGAATTTAAACATACCTAAGATTTTACCTTGTTATCTAAGATCAATTTCACACACGATTAATCCAACAGGCGGAGGTTTTCGTAATGATGGAAAAGCAAATGAAATTGATCTTACATTAGCCTTTACTGAGTTTAGAGCTTTACAATCACAAGACATAGAGAAAGGATTCTAATGCTTTACTTTAATGATTTTCCTAAAGTACAATATAAGTTTGGAAATGAAACTGATCCGACTGTATTTCAAGACTTATCAATATACTCTGACGTAGTAGATCAAATAAAAGATTCAATATCAGTACTTAATGTTCATACTATACAAGAAGGATTTAGNCCTGATCAAGTTTCAATACAGCTATACGGAACAACTCTTTATTACTGGACATTTTATCTCTTAAATGATAATATACGAGAGCAAGGTTGGCCATTAAACAGACATGAGCTGGAAGAATATACTCGTAAAGTATTTCCTAATACTGTTTTAACGACAAGAGATTCAAACTTAGCTACAAAATTTAAAGTTGGTAGAACATTGTCAGGTGGAACATCTGGAGCTTCAGGTTCTATTATAAAAAGAAACTTGGACTTAGGTCAGATAACAGTAGAAGGTAATGTTGGATTTAATGAAGGAGGTGAGCTATTAACTTCGGTGAATAGCTCAGGCGTTACTGAGACATTGGCAGCNGTATCAAGCTCTAAGGAGTACTTAGCNGCATCTCATTANATTGACNGNTCATCTAANATTGTTGACATAGATCCTGCAGTAGGACCTGGNGCNCTTCTTACTGAAAAAACAAATGAAGATGTNTANTTTGCAACTAATGAAGGCTTAAGGCAAATAAAAATTATTAAGCCTACTCAAATAACTAATGTTGTCACTGGGTTTAAAAGATCAATAAGAGGCTAACTTGTCTGAATTACCAATTTCCAAAACTGTAGATACCTCGAGCGAGTATCTTTTATTATCAGCATTAATATCTTCTGATAGAATGGAGTTTTCTACAGACGTAGCTGGAGTCACATCAGAATTTATAATACATGAACACATAGAAAAACCTTATTTAACTATGTACTTTCAGTTTATGGATCAAATTAATATAGTTCAAACAGTTGATTTTCAGGGAGGTGAAAAACTCACTATAAAGTTTCAACAAACAGAAGAGGTTGATCGTGGAACTGAGATAGTAAAAGAGTTTGTTATCGATAAGATAGCTTCAATCGTAAAAATTGATGAGAGAACAGAGATGGTAACTCTTCACTGTACTGAGTATCACATGTTTGAATCTGTCGTACAAAATATTAATAAGTGTTATAATGGGTCTCCAACGCAAATGATTGAGAGCATTATAACTAATTATACCAATAAGAAAATTGTAACTGATGGCACTGACTCTATAAATGACATGAAAGTTATCATTCCTAATTTAAATCCAATTCAAGCTGCCACATGGCTTAAAGAAAGATCATCAACACCTCTTGGACTTCCATTCTTTTTATTCTCTCCATTAGGTGTTAATAACTTAGTCTTAAGAAGCCTCGAAGAAATGTTAAGTCAACCTGTAGAAAATATTACAACTCCGTACATATATGCACCAAGCTTAATGAATGCAGGAGGAATAGCACAGTACTATGCCATACAAGAATACAGATACGAGTCATCTGAAAACTTAACAAGGTTAATAAAGGCGGGAATGGTAAACGGAACTTACTCATTTTATGACATTCATAGGGGCATACCTGAAACTTTAAACTTTAAAGCAGATGAGATGTTTGATACCTTAACTGCACTAAACTTATTAGGAGGAGAAAATAAGAGATATAATTATGCTCCTGAATACAAAGTAAAAGATAAGAAAATATCAAGTTATTCATCACACAGAATAAGTAAGATATCGTCCACTGGCGCTTATAGAGGTAGGTATAATGCAGAGTTTAGAAGCTATGCCGATGAGACTCTTGGAGGTAATCATAATAAAATAATTACAAGTGAAGCAATTAAAGGATTTATGACAAAGACACCCTTAGTAATAACAGTAAAAGGTAGAGAGTTTATTACCGGAAATAATAACTATACTATAGGTAAGACAATAAGAGTAGTATTTTTAGATACTGACACGACATCGAATAAAACTGCATCTAGTAGGAAAGACTTAAAAAAGTCAGGTGATTACATTATTGCAGGAGCTAAACATGTTTTTAGTAATGAAACAGTAACGACTGAATTACTTTGCGGAAGGATTGCTTCCTTAGGTGAGGAGATAGAACTTTAATGAATAACTTTTATGGAGACAATGTTAGATGGTTTATTGGCATGGTAGTTGATGTTAATGATCCACTTAGATTAGATAGAGTTAAGGTAAGAGTCTGGGGAATTCATACTTCGGATACGGTTGCGATATCAAATGATGACTTGCCTTGGGCATCTGTTTGCATACCAGTTACTGAAGGTGGAAGTTCCGGTATAGGCGCTAACTCTCAGTTAAAGCCAAGAGCACAAGTTTTTGGTTTATTCTTAGATGGAAAAGACTCACAGCTTCCGATGATAATAGGTTCAATACCAAAGATTGAGCAATTAAGAAATGACTTAAATACTACGGCAGAAATATATAATAACGATCCTGGTGGAGAGGCCGGAGGTGATCAGTCGACTTCACCTTATGATAGAACATTATCATCAGGATCTGATGGAAGACCGGGTGGTAATCTTTTAGGTAAAAATAATAATGAAAAGGCTATTAACTTTTTCATATCTCAAGAAGGCGGAAGCTTTTCAATAGAGCAGTCATGCGGTATCGTAGGAAACTTACTAAAAGAATCTAACAGAGGTGGTATTATTGATCCTGCTGCAGTAAATAATTCAGAAGGTTCTAAGGGAATAGCACAGTGGAATCCTGCAAATGCTGCTGGAAATAGGCTACAAAAGTTTCAACAGTGGGCAACTAGCCAGGGACTAAACTGGACATTACTATATCCACAACTTAAATATATAGTATATGAACTGGAAAATTTTTCATATCTTGGACTGAATGCAGTAAGGAAATCCACTTCAGTAGAAGATGCCTCAAGAGAGTTTGAGCAAAGATTTGAAAGGCCAGCTGAAGGAAGTACTGCAGACAGGATAAGCTTTTCTAGAGAAATGTATTCAAAATACGGACCTGGTATGATAGAGGTTTAGGTAAAGATATGACAGATTTCATAAAAATGAAGATAAACGACCTGCCAACTAAAGGAAACGGTGGCAGTAGGTTTAATGGCCAAGTTTTTACTTTTGGTCCAGATATAAGAGTCAGTCGTGTCATTGAGGTTAGAGTTGCTCGAGGCCAAGAGCAAGCAAGAAGGTTTGCTAATGCGATTAATCCAGGTACGGCACTTCCTATAACTGCGTATAAAGATAATGGAGGTGTAATTACTTTAAATAGTCCTACTACTTTAATAAAAGTAACTTATGAAAAGAAAGTTGAAACTGAAGCAGAGTACTTAGCAAGAGCTCCAGAACAAGAAATTAAAGCCAGACAAGAACTCATATGTTCGATGACAGATGCATTTACTGGTACAGTTGAGACATCTAAGCTTCAAAACTTAATTGGAAACTTTTCTTCATTTAGTGCTGTAGGGCAAATCAGTGGAGGAATTCAGTGCATTACGAGCTCATCGAAACCTACAAAAGATTTTACTAAAAGGCCTATGATAGGAGAGTTACAACAAGGTGCCATAGATGGATCGGCCGATGTAACTTCAACTAAGACTACAGAACTTTCTTCTTTGTATAAGTCGAGCACTATTACATCAAGTCCTATACTTACTAAAAAGGTGTTTGATCAACCTAGTGCTAATGCAATTTTAAATTTATTTAAAGTTCATACAGGAGCTTCTAGTGATAAAATTAAAGCTGCCTGTAAAGAAGTGCTTCCTTCAGAACTATCAGCCAAAGTTTTAGAGCAGGCTGATACATCACTTGATGATGCCGATAACGGTATTACACTTGATAGTAAAGTAATTAAAGAAACTCGAGCAGAAATAAAAAGTAAGCAGAAAGATGTACAAGAAGCTGCTATATCAGTTAATGTTGATGGTTTAGTGCCTCAAGGTGGAAGATCATTTGCAAATGTATTTGCAAACGTTTGTGCTGCAGTTAAAAATATAAAAGTAGAAACTGGCGGTCCTATTCCTATAACCATACCAAATGTGCCATTTGGAGCATCACTTCCTAAAGGAGTTAATTTACCACCTATTCTTCAAGGCCTAGATGATCAAACAGGTAAAATAAACTTTAACACCAATACTGAGAAATTTGTTAGCAAAGGTGAACGAACACCTGAAGTAGGTGTTACTGGAGCTATAAATTTAAGTAAAGCTAATTCAGCATTTAATGGCTACTCAACAATAGGTACTTATAAGTTTGAATTTCTTGAATCAGTTGATGAGTTAGAAAACGAATTTGCAAATAGCTCTAGAATTAAAGCCGAAACTGACTTAAATTCCGTCCTTGTTATTGTAATTGGATGGACAAATCAGTTCTATGGTCCGCCTGAAAAAGTTAATGCGGAAGAAATACACACGCTTACTAAGTTGAGTGATATAGAAACTCAAATTAATATTAAAGGTACAGCAAAAGCAGCCATAGCTCACCTCACAAATAAAACTAACACAAAACTTTATGGCATACAACCTCATTATGTTATACTTACTGATGGTCGTATTCAGAGAGGAAGGCCAGTGGATGAAATCAGAAATTTTGAAACTTGCTTATATGATTTAACTGGAATTGAAGTTACAATTGTTGCAAATGAAGAAAATCCTCCTAACACAAAACAAGTTGAAAGCTTAAATACTTTACTAAAAAAAGCGTATAGTAAAATGTCAGGATTAAATGTTTTAGCAGAAAGAGAAATTAAAGATGGAAATACTGGTCCAGGAATCGATGTTCAAGGATTACGTGATAAGTTTGGAAAAACTAACAGCATAGATAATCCTGAAGATGGTGGAGTTGGATTAAATAGAAAGAAACTTGCTTATATAGTACCAAAGAATTTAGCTAAGAGTACTGTTTCAGCTTCAACACTTAGTAAAACAATAAGCTCAACAAAGTTAGTAAATGATTTTGAAAGAAGAAACGTTAAAACAGGAAAAATAGATCCTATAAACTTTGAAGAAAGTGAGAAATTAATGAACTCTACTATATCTGAAATATCTACCAACAAGGCAGGTATAACAGAAGAAATAAATGCAGCATTTACAAAAGCAAAGGGATCTCCTTTAAAAATTATAGGTGATAGTAAAATAACAGAATTACAAAGTAACTTAACTAAAAGTATTTCACAAGTAGATAAAATAGGTAAAGATCTTAATATGGCAAATGCAAAAGTTGCAGTAGAAAAATTAAAGAATATATTTTAGGAGATAAGTATGCCGTTTGGCCCAAATTATAATTTACCACTAGGAAAAGCCGAGTCTTTAAAAGATAAGAGAGACGGATTTTCAGATCCTAATGGTATATTTCCTAAGACCGAATATGAGAGAAGATCTTCAGTAAACGAAATTGCTCGAGGAACTAAGCGAGTAAATGTTGAGCTAGGCGGTTCAGTTGCTGATATAGACTTTGACTTAGGTGATGAACCTGTCTCATTATATCCTAATAATCAAGTGAAAGAGACAGCATCAGGTCATATAGTCGAGTATGATGATACACCGGGTGCAGAACGAGTAATGATTAGACACACGTCTGGGTCGGGCGTGGAGATGCGCGCGGATGGTACGGTAATATATGGATCAACTAAAAATACACTACGTGTAACAGCATGTGATGAAAAAGTAATTGTTGACGGAGATGGTGAGCTTCAATATAACGGTAACTTAAAGATGAAGGTTGCCGGTGACTTCGATCTTGAAGTTGGTGGTGACTATAATGTTACAGTTAAAGGTGATATGGAACAAAATGTTACAAGAGGATTCATACAAGATGTTGCCGGTGACGTAGAAAATCAAGTAATAGGTAACAAAAAAGAAATGATTGGTGGAGCTTTAACTTCATTAGTACATGGAAATAGAACAAATCTAACAAAGGGATCATTCGAAGAATACGTAAAATCAAATCATAATTATGCAGTAGGTAATAGCTTAAAGATGACAGCAGAAAATGAAGTAACAGTTTCAGCTCTAAGCACGAATATTTCTGCTTCATCTCTTGCAGTGCTTGGTGATAGTGGAACAATAGGTGGTAATAATATGGTTTACTACGGTCATACTGCACACATACCGAGAGTTAATTCTACTTCAGTTCATGCTACTGCAATGTATGCTACAACCTTTCATGGTGACTTGACTGGTAAAGCTGATTCTGCTAATCATGCAGACTTTGCAACAACTGCAGGACGAGCTCCTCAAGGAGCCGCCGGATCTCCTGGTACAAATGTAAATAATACCACAGTAGCGGCAGACTCCGATACAGTCGCAGGAGGACCGACTACCGACATATTAAATGATGCTCTGTCAAAGTCAGGTGTTGCAATTACAAAGGTGTTCATTGATGAGTATAATAATATGTTTAATGCACTAAATAGATCAGTTCATTACGGAGGTGTATCAAAAGTCGACTTAAATACAAGACAGGCGAGATCAAAGTTAAGAGATCCTAACAACTTAAACAATGAAACCTTTATATCTGCATTATTAAAAGACGGAACAATATCACCTTTTGGTATGCGTCTCTCACCACTGTCAACTGGAAGAATTGTAAGTGAAAAAAAATCACCAAGAAGAGGATCAGATCCTATTGGCAAATCAACAAATCCTAGTAGGGTAATATCATGAGTTTAGTAAAAACAGATTTTTATGTGGATGGAAAATACAATCCGGTATTTCAAGACTTTATAACAAATAAAACTAAGCTATCTCCAGGTATTACTGTGGGTACGTTTTTAGGCGGTATAGGTGACCCCGTTACTTTAACGCATATACTAGAAGAGAGTGAAAAATTAATCTTAGCCAAGCAGTACTCATTACAAGCTAATGCGATGAAAACTATTAATGGCGTTGAAGTTGTTAAAGAGTTTAAAGATTTTAGATTACAAGTTGTGGAAGGATTATATAGGCCGGAAAGTACAGAAGATCTTGATGTTAGTGATGGAATAAATTATTTAATGTCCAAAGGTAGAGCTATAGTATATGAGCTTATAGACTTCAAAGGTAATATTGCTGTAGAGAAAACATTTAACTTAGCAATTTACTGGAAAGATAACTTAAATTTTGACAGGATGATTTTAGATTATGACAACTACAATCCGGATAATACTTTAAATGCGCAGATAATATTAGTAATGCCTGAAGTAATACCTCCTTGGTCAGTTACTTACAATAATAAGATAGAAACTCGATATAACAACATAAACCAGGTTAATGGTGAGCTATTAGAAGTATTACCTACAACAAATGTGAATGAAAGCACATAACTGTTATAAATACAGTTAAAGGAAATCAGCATGCCAATTAGATCTTTTTCAATTGAAGATGGAAACATATCAAGTAAGACTATTATATCAGGTGTAAATAAGTCTTATCAAGATATTGACTTAACTTTTGCAAAGAATGCTGCAGGCGATGTATTTAAAAAAGAGAATGCGGCCGCTGTAAGGCAATCAGTTAAAAACTTATTATTAACTAATTTTAGTGAGAAACCGTTTCAGCCAAGATTTGGAGGAAACTTGAACTCTCTACTTTTTGCATTAAATACTGATGTGGATGATGATGAGTTAAAAGAACAAATATTTGAATCTATAGGAACATTTGAGCCAAGAGCTGAAGTACTTAATATTACAACTAATTTGATAGATGATTCACACGAGATAAAAGTTAGTGTAACATTTAAAGTGGTTAATACTAGCCAAGTAGTTACTACTAACGTAAATTTAACAAGGTTAAGATAAATGACAACAATTATTAGATCAACACAACTTGATTTTGACACCATCAAGGCAAGGCTAAAAGATTATTTAAAGCAGCAATCAGAATTTGCTGACTATGACTTTGAAGCTTCTGGATTAAGTAATATACTTGATGTGTTAGCTTATAATACTCACTTTACAGGACTTACGTCTAACTTTGCATTAAATGAATCTTTTATAAACACTGCTCAGTTAAGAAGCTCTGTTGTTTCATTAGCTGAAGGTTTAGGATATGCACCTAAATCATACACGTCATCTCAGGCTGAATTGAGCTTATCAGTTCAAATATCGGCGAGTGATAGGCCAACTGTACTTACTCTACCGAGAAACACAAAGTTTACAACATCTGTCGCAGGAATAAGTTATACTTTTCAAACAAGAGAAAACTTTACTGCAGTCGATAGCGGCACAGGTTTTTATCAATTTATAAATGGCACAGATGGAAACGATATTCCAGTATTTGAAGGAACAGAAAAAACTAAGACTTTCTTTGTTGGTGATACTACTGACACTCAGATCTTTGTTATACCAGATATTACCATGGATCTTAATACCATTAGAGTTAGAGTATTTAACTCGGCTTCATCTGCTTTATTTGATACGTACACGAACATTAAGAAAGCGATAAGAATAACAGATGACAGTACTTTTTATCAGATAAAAGAAGTTCCTAACGGTTACTATGAAATTTTATTTGGAAATGGAATTGCAACGGGTAAAAGACCGGTAGCTGGAAATAAAATAGTCATCGACTACTTATCAACTGTTGGAACAGTAGCAAATGGAGGTAGCACGTTTACTCCATCCTCTACGTTTAGTGTAGGCGGTGTTGAATATAATATTTCATCCACGACATCGACTGCATCATCAGGCGGAGCATATAAAGAAAATATAGAGTCAATACGACAAAATGCTCCAATATCTTTTATATCTCAAAGAAGGCTTGTTACAGCAGAAGACTATAAAGGACAGATCTTATCAAATTATGGTGCATACTTGGATGACGTGACCGCGTACGGAGGTGCAGACTCAGTACCAGCAATTTATGGTCAAGTATTTGTAGGATTAAAATTTAAAGATAACATTAATGCGACAGTTAAGCAGACTGTAAAAGATGATATAATAACAGAACTTACAGAGAACATGGCTGTTATGTCTATACTAACAGAATTTGTTGATCCTGTTGAAACTTTGCTAGAAGTACAGACTACATTTAACTTGGATCCTGACTTAACTAATGCCACTGCACAGGCAATTCAAAACTTAGTTCAAACAACAATCAATAACTTTTTCAGTGCTAACTTAGGTAAGTTCGATAAAGTTTTTAGAAGATCAAATCTATTAACTATTATAGATGCTATTGACTCTGCAATATTAAATTCCAAGATGGATATTAAAATGAAACAGAGTTTTGTTCCAATTTTAAATAGCCCACAAGCTTATAAAATCATCTTTCCGGTGCCATTAGCAGAACCGGATCCTACTGTAGCTACAATATCATCTACTCAGTTTACATTTAATTCACAAACATGTAGCATAAGAAATAAAGTAAATGATACGAAATTACAAGTTGTATCAGTCGATGGCACAATTGAAGTTGATAATGTTGGTTCATATAGCAACACCGGTGGAATAGTTGACTTAGTAGGATTTAAACCTTCGGCGATTGAAGGAAGTGCTATAACGCTTACGGTTACTCCTGCTAATCAGAGTACAATAAGGCCATTAAGAAATTATGTTATAGACATTGACACGTCACTTTCATCTTCAAGAGCAATATTAGATTTTCAAAATACATCGGTAAGTATATAAATGACAATTGACTATCATAGTAAAAGACGATTAAAAAACTTTAATGTTAGGAAAGTAAGAGAAGCTTTACCTGAATTTTATACGTCTGAGTTTCCAACACTAGTAACGTTCTTAGAAAAGTATTATGATTTCTTAGACTCATCTGGTGGTACGCATGCTTTTGGTGATGATAACCGTAGTATCTTTGCCACAAAAGATATTAGAGAAACTCCTTCAGATCGACTTGATAACTTAATAACTGAAATAAGTGGTGGCCTTAAATCAGGAGATATCTTTTCTAATGCAAGATATGCTGCAACTCGTTTAGCAGAACTAACTAAGCTAAAAGGTAGTAGGTTTGGAATGGAAGAATTTTTTAGGTTATTCTTTCAACAAAGAGCTGAAGTTGAGTATGGTAAGGAATCAATATTTACTATTGGCGACTCTGCTAGTCAGATTGGAGTAGAGTCTTTAAAGTTTATACAAAATAATGAGTTATTTCAAACATTTGGCTTACTTATAAAGACTGGCATATCAGTAAATAACTGGAATGAGCTATATAAGAAGTACGCACATCCAGCTGGTTTTTATTATGCAGGTCAAGTGATATCAGATGCTGAAGCCCTGAATCCAATTACGGCACCGTTATCAATAGATGATAGCGCAGATACAACTGTTATTTCACAAGCTATTAATCCAATGTTAACATTATTCACTCAACCTACTACGTTAATTGAGTCTGATGGTAGCCTAATAAGACAGTCTAATCTAAATGAACTTGTGGCCGATTATGGCACTATCTCTCTTGATAGGTTAGATAAAACATATCACACGATTAGACAAATTATTACTCCAAACTCATTTACATTTGATGATAGTAGTATCAGAGACAGTGATGAAAATGCTACACCGGACTTCTCGCTAAATGTAGAGACAATGGATAATGATTTATTTACTACATCTGACTCAGCTATCTAGTATAAATAACACTATTAATTAGGAAACAAAATGACAAGACAAGATATTAATATAGGTTCTTCAGCCAACGACGGTACAGGCGATACTCTTAGGTCTGCAGGAACCAAGATCAATTCTAATTTTAAAGAACTATATACGCAATTTGGCGGTGATAGTACAACGTTAAGTACATTGACTATAATAAAAGATTCTGGCGGAACTGGTGCAATTATATTTGAAGGCACGAGCGCTGACGATTTTGAAACGAAGTTAATGGCCGCAAATCCAACAAGTGTTGATAAAACTGTTCAGTTACCTGATGCTACTGGAATAATCGTCTTAAAAGATACAACTGATGTTTTAACTAATAAAACATTAACATCAGCAACTTTAACGACTCCTAAAGTGAATGATACAAGTTCAAATCATACATACACCTTAGTGCCTGGAGAGTTATCTGCTAATAGAAATATTAACTTACCAGTTCTAGCTGATAGTGATACGATTACATTTATTGCGGCAACACAGACCTTAACTAATAAGACACTAACATCTCCAAGAATTGGTACTGCAATTAATGACACGGCTGGAGCAGAAGTCATAAAGATTACACCTGTTGGAAGTGCTGTTAATGAAATTACTATATCAAATAATTCTAGTGGTAATAAACCTACCGTATCTGCATCAGGTGGTGACGCGAATGTAAATCTAAAACTTGCAGGTAAAGGCACCGGATCCGTTGAGGTTGCAAAACTAGCTTTAACTACCGCGGCCATAAGTTCTGCAGGTGCTGCTCCTTCTGGAGCAACAGTAATAGTTTGTGGTTCAAACAGTGCATTAGCGGTTAGTTTAGCAGATGGAACTACACCGGGAGAATATAAAATTTTTATTAATAAAGAAGCTGGTGTTACTACAATTACCCCTGCTAACTTCAATCATGATGGAGCAAGTAGTACTATTGCTCTTGCACAACATGATGCAGTTACATTAATTTGGGAAGGATCAGCTTGGTACATTACTGGTAACCAAGGCGAAGTAACAGTAGCATAAAGGAATACAAAATGGCTGCAATTATCACAGATAAATTTAAACAACAATTTGCTCAAACAGTTTTTCAGGAATTATTTTTTCCTAGTGCTACTTCTACACATAAGTATTATATTGGCATAGGAAAATCTGAGCAATGGGATAGTAGTGAAACTGTTCCTAATCCTAAAAATTCACCTCGAGATATAAGAAACTTAAGAGCAGGACTGCAATCTATAAAAACTGCAGCAGATCTTTCATTTGTAATACCAAGATATAACTGGACATCAGGTGCGATATATCAAGCTTATGATGATGACTTCACTGAGATACCTAATAATAGCTATTATGTTTTTACCGAAGATAATCAGGTTTTTATATGCTTACAGCAAGGAAAGTCTAATACTGGGAGTATTAATACTTCTACCGTAAAACCAACTAAACCAACCGATGCTACTAAAGCATTGAGACCTTTTAAGCTTAGTGACGGTTACATATGGAAATTTTTATATACTTTAGGCGGTGCTAGATCAGGTAAGTTCTTATCNGCAAACTTTATACCAATNGAAGAAATACTTGATACTACTACCTTGGGAAGAGCACATACATTACTTGAATCTGAGCAGTTGCTAATTCAAAATGCGGCTGTTCCAGGACAGATAACTGCCGTGTCAGTTACGGCAGGAGGAACGGGATATACGAGTGCACCTACTGTAACAATAAACGGTGATGGTGTAAGAGCTGCTGCTACTGCATTTGTGAGTGGTGGATCTGTTGTTAAGATAGAACTGGATTCTAGTACTGATAGTACCATGACTATGGGTCAAGGTTATAATTTTGCTAGTATAGCTTTTAATGGTGGAGGAGGAACGGGTGTCAACGCAAGAACGATAATTGGTCCTGATAGCGGAATGGGTAGTGACCCTCGAGTGGACTTAAAGTCTACATCTCTTATGTTTAACACTAAGCCTGCTGGAATTGAAGACAGTAACTTTTTAACTAGTCAAGATTTTAGACAAGTTGCCTTAATAAGAGATCCTAAAATTGCAGCCACTGACTCTGACTTTTCAGGCACAAGCGGTAAAGTACTAAGATTCTTAAAATTACAGGCAACCGCAAGCACGTCATTTAAAGACGTTGTTATAACAGGACAAAACTCTGGAGCTCAGGCACACATTGATGATGTTGATAGTGATAGAATATTCTTTCATCAGTCAGAACTAACTGGATTTAAACCATTTGTCGAAGGTGAGGTAATACAAGGTGGTGGCGCTTCCGGAACATTAGTTGGATCCGGAGTCGATGGGGATACGGATGCTTTTACTATTGATGATATCGAAAAATTGTCTGGAGACATATTATATATAGAAAATAGAGCACCTGTTTTTAGATCAGCAAACCAGACAGAAGACATAAAAGTTGTGATTACACTTTAAGGATATAACATATGACTACAACACTTACAACCAATGCATTCAAGACAACTTATAAAGATGACTTTACAGATAGCGCTGGTTATCATCGAATACTCTTTAATGCTGGTAAGGCTTTACAAGCTCGCGAAGTAACTCAATTACAATCTATACTTCAAAATCAAATACAAAGATTTGGTGATAACATATTTAAAGAAGGTGCTGTCGTTAAGCCAGGTGGCGCTAACATAAATCCTAAGTATGAATTTATAAAACTAGATACAACCACTAATACTTTACCTACAGATACTCTATCTTTAGTAGGAACTACATTTACTGGAGCTACTTCTTCAATTCAAGCTAAAGTACTAGAAGTTTTAGCAGCTTCTGGATCAGATCCTGACACAATATATGTTCAGTATACTAATACAACTTCTGCTACAGTGTTTACGAATCCTATTAGAATGAGTGCTGGCGAAAATATTAGTAACGGTTCTACTACTCTGACAGTTCAGTCTACAAACACAACTGTTAATCCAGCAGTTGGAGTAGGAACTTTAGCTACCCTTGCTTCAGGAATATATTATGCAAGAGGTCATTTTGTATTTACATCAAATCAGTCAAAAGTTATTTCAAGATATACAGATATACCTTCAGCTAACTTAGGTTTTATAGTTTCAGAAGATATCGTAACAGCAGCTGATGATACGAGCTTATTTGATAATCAAGGTGCGGCTCCTAACTTAACTGCTCCTGGTGCGGATCGCTATAGAATTACTCTATTCATCGCCGTTGAAAGCGAAGTAAATTCAGACGAAAACTTTATACATGTAGCAACTGTTAAAAACGGTGAGATCTTTAATGCAATATCAGTAAATGATGCATATAATATCCCAAGTGATGTCATAGCTAAGCGTATATTTGAAAACTCAGGTGACTACATAGTAAAACCATTTGATATAAACTTTTCTTTAGATTCTGAAAGCACTCATTTAAACTTAAATGTTAGTCCTGGTACGGCAGTCGTAGATGGTTTTAGAGCCTCAAGAGATTTTCCTAGTACAATAAGAATTAACAAGCCTACTAAAACTGTTACTATAAACAATGATGTTACAGCAGTTGATTATGGTAATGCAGTAGTAGTAAATACTGACAGCTCACCAGAAACTGACGGGTTACCTGATCTTCCGGGTGCAACTAATCCGTTTCCTACACTAAATTTAAGAAATGCAAAGAATCATGGAGGTTCCACAATTGGAACTGCTAAAGTTAAGGCAATTAGCCACTTTGAAAATAAGTTGAAGTACCACTTATTTGATGTACAAATGAATTCCGGACAAGCTTTTAGAAATGTTAAGAGTATAGGTACAAGCACATCAGAGTACTTTAATCCTGAACTTGAAAACGTTAAGGCAGTATTGAAAGATCCATTTAATACTAAAGCTTTGTTTCCTGTCACAAATATTAGACCTAAGGCTATAACAGATATATCATTTGCGGTTCAGCGTCGATTTACTGCAACTTCCAATGGGTCTGGCCAAGCTTCAATAAGCTTATCTGCATCAGGAGAAACATTTACAAATGTTAGTGAATGGATTGTAGGAAGTGACAGTAGTGTAATATATCCAAGTGTAGATTTTACTAATCCTTCGATTGGTGGAAATGGAACACAATCATCAACTATAACAGGACTGCCTGGTAGTCAAAACGTTGAAATTTTAGCATATGTTAATAAGGGAAGTCCTTCAATAAAAACAAAGACATTAACTACTATAACTGAGATAATAGCTGGTTCAACTTCATTAGGGCTATCTAAGCCTGATATATTTGATGTAGTTGAGGTTATAAAGGCCGGCGATAGTAATACTTTAAGAACGAATAATTTTACACTCGATGACGGTCAAAGAGATAATTTTTATGGTTTAGGTAAGTTAAACTTAAAACCTGGTCTTTCAACGCCAGATTCATGTCAAGTAAAATACAGGTATTTTGAACATGGAGTTGCTGGTGATATGTTTGCGGTTAACTCATACACCGGTCAAGTAACATATGATAAAATACCTACATTTAGAACTGGTAATGGCAGAAAAGTAAAGCTTAGAAATTACTTAGACTTTAGGTCAGTTGTTCATGCAGATGGAACATTCACTGGTTCATCTGCTAGAGTAATTGAGCAGCCTCAACCAGGAACATTAGTAACAAGTGATAATGAATACTTTTTAGCTCAAGCTGGTAAGCTTGTAATAGATAGAGAAGGTGTTATAAGATTTATTACTGGTATGTCTGATTTTAACCCAGTTCCACCTAACACACCTGATCAAACCTTAGGTTTATATGACGTATTTTTAAGACCAAATACTGATAATGATTCTGACTTAATAACTAGTAAATTAGAGCACAGAAGATTTACTATGAAAGATATATCTAAGCTTGAAACTAGATTGAGTAATGTAGAGGAAGTAGCTTCTTTAAATTTATTAGAAGTTGATACTAAATACTTACAAACTCTTGACTCAGCTGGTAATGATAGAACTAAGTCAGGTTTCTTTGTAGATAAATTTTGTGATCATACTTTTACTGACGCCAGATTATCAGAGGGTCATCGTGCTTCAATAGATCCTCTTAATCATTATATGAGACCTGCGTTTTATGAAGATAATGTAAGGCTTCTTTATGATTCAGCGTCTTCTACTAACACCATACGTAAAGGCGATAATGTTTATATGGCGTATGATGAAGTACCATATATTAATCAGAGTGAGGCCACTAAGTTTGTTTTATTAAATCCATTCGCAGTGGTAATATATGAAGGACTAGTAACTTTATCTCCAGCATCCGATGAGTGGAGAGACGTAAATAGATTACCTGATAAAATTATTACAGGCGGTACCAGACTTGCCTCTTCTAATGCTTATAATTGGAATAACTGGTCCTGGAGTTGGGGCGGTATTCCAAATGAAAATTTAAATGTTGGTTCAAGTACAAATAGTCAAGGAGGAATGGTTAATCGAATTGTAAGTGAAGAAACAATTCTTGACCTAGTCGAAGACAGAGTATTACAAACTGCGTTATTACCTTTTATGAGATCAAAGAAAGTTCATTTTAAAGTTCAAGGTCTAAGGCCTAACACAAGAATGTTTGCATTAATGGACGGAATAAATATATCTGCTTTTGCAAGAGCCGAGACATTTGTCTTTCACGGTGCAGATACTACAGACTTTGGCAATACATTAAATGGTTTAACAGCGCATCCTGATGGAACTAATACTATTACATCAGATAACAATGGCGAAATTGCAGGATCTCTTATTATTCCAAATAATGATAGTATAAGGTTTAGAGTTGGGACTAGACAAATCAAGTTCTTGGATATAAGCGTTGATAAAGAAGTAGATGCAGGCTGTATAGCTCGAGCTACTTACTCTGCCACTGGATTCTTAGATACAAAGAAAGCAACTTACTCATCTACTCGACAACTAAACGTCCAAGGATTTAACGTACCGCCTCCGGTATATCATAATAATGATGATAATAATGACGGAAATGGACCAAGCCCAGGCGGTGGCAGTAATAATAATGTTAGTAACAGTAGCTTAGGTTACTCAAATATGGGAATTGACGAAGCTCCTGGAGATAATAGCGATAACAGTAGTGATGGTGGCACAGGAACTTATATTTGTACTGCAACATTTAATAGCGGGTTTATTACCAATAATCATTTTAGTATACTTCGAAAGTATGGAGTGAAACTTAGAAAAACAGATCCTCTCTTATTTGTGGCTTATGATTGGTTTGGACCAAAGATAGCTAATGCATTAGGAAATAAATATACAGGAGTATTTTTAACTAAGTATTATAAAGCTAAATATAATAAATCTAAACTTACCATGTCACAAAAAGCTTTTGATATTACTTCAAAATATATTATGAGACCAGCGTGGCGAGCTTTAGGAAAGATCTTAACAATGAAAAAGGATAATCAAAAATGGCAGTAACATCAACCGGTTATCAACTCAATAAGCAGCCAATTGGTCAATCATTCTTTGTTGATGAGACAAATGGAATATATGTAACAAAAGTTGACTTATTCTTTGCTACAAAAGATTCATCTTTACCAGTTCAAATACAATTAAGGCCAATGGTAAATGGACTTCCTTCAGCCAGTGAAATAATCCCAGGGTCACAAGTAGCAAAGTCTTCGGCTCAAGTAAATGTTGATCTTGTAGGTCCAGCACTAACCGCGACTTCGTTTACTTTCGATGAGCCTGTTTTTTTAAAAGGACAAGAAGATTACGCACTAATTGTAACTGCTGATTCAAAAGATTATCAAATATATGTAGCTGAAATAAATGAATTTACATATGGATCAACTGAAAAACGAGTAAATAAACAACCTATCTCTGGAAGTTTATTTTATTCCCAAAATGGTGTAACATTTACACCAGCACAAAATCAAGACTTAAGCTTTGTTTTACATCGTGCGCAGTTTAAAGGTACTAGTGCAACAGTTAAGTTAAATAATGCAGCTCTGCCAAAGTCAACATTAAGAACAGATCCTATAACTACAACTGCTAGTAGTAATGTTTTAAAATTCTTACATTTAAACCATGGTTTACAAATAGGAGATACGGTTGTTATAAGCGGAGCGACTGCATTTGGTGGATTAACAACAGCACAAATAAATGGAAGTAGAGCTATCATAAATAGAGATTTCACAGGCTATACTGTTCAAGCTGGAGCTAATGCTAATAAAAGTAATATCGGTGGTGGAAGCGTAGTTCAGTGTACAAAAAATATATTATATAGTTTGATATATCCAGCCACAGCAACACTAGAACCTAAAGATACTACAATCACCGCGGCTATAAAGACAACATCAGCTAAATCGTTTGCTGGAACAGAGACTGCATTTCAAAAAAGATCTACCTTTAGTGGTATAAAATTAAATCAAAATAATGAAGGAACAGAAATGTTCTTAGTAGCTAATGGAACATCAGAAACTGCGGAGTTAGGATCAGGTGTAAAATCACTAGAAATAAACGTTAATATGACATCATCTGCTAATAATGTTTCGCCTATGATTGACTTACAGAGAACATCGGCAACTTTAGTTAACAATATTATTGATAAGCAAGCATCAACAACTACTACAGGATTCAATGTTCCTTTAGCCTTTGTTGTTGAAACTGCACCGCGTGGTAGTCATGCAGCAACACACATAAGTCGAGTTATAACATTAGAAACTGACTCAGTAGGTCTAAGAGTCTTACTTGAAGCCAACATACCGGAAGAGTGTGACTTTCAGTTATATTTTAGAACAGGAACTGCTGATGAGATATTAAATGAAAAAACATACACTTTAGCTACTGCCGAGAATATATTACCTAAAGACAATAATCCTACAATATTTAGAGAGTATAGATATCTTATAGGCGGCCAAGGTGGATCCATGGCTGCATTTACTAAGTATCAGTTAAAGATAGTTATGAGGAGCACAAATCAAGCACGCGTTCCTAAGTTTCAAAGTTTAAGATCAATTGCATTGAGTGTTTAATATGAAGCATACTAGAGTTGAAGGTCACTGGGGTTACGTTAAAGATGAGAACGGGGCTGTATTAAATACTAATAAAGAAGAAATTAAAGCTGCTCAAAGAAGAAAAGCTCAACGACTTAGTCAAGAAAAAGAATTAAGTGAATTAAAAGATGAAGTATGCGATATTAAAAAAATGTTAACACAAATTGTAGAGAAGTTAAATGGCTAAAACAGTTATAAACCTAGTAGATCCTATATCAACACTTGTTGTAAAAACAAATACTATATCAAATCATCTAGGTGATCTCACTCAACTCAATGTTGGAGGAGCAAATGATTCCGACTTAGTTCAGTCAATGAACTATGTAAATGAGATCGTACAAAAAACTGACTCAGATGATATTATAGGATTAATTAAATCAAGCCTACAAAAAGATAGTGCAAACGGTATAGGCTTTGATTCTGCAGCCGGAAGATTCTTTGTACCTTCAAATACAATTAATACGGCTATGATTGAAAATAATGCTATTAATGCTGCTAAAATTAACGCTGGTTCAGTTGGATCATCTGAACTCGCAACTGACGCAGTAACAGCAGTTAAAATAACTAACTTAAACGTAACAAGTGATAAAATAGGCAACTCTGCAGTAATTACTGCAAAAATAGCAAATGCTAATGTTACTACTGCAAAAATAGCAGATGCTAATGTTACCACGGCTAAGATTGCAGCTGATGCCGTAACTGGAGCAAAGATTGCAGATGACGCAATTAACTCAGAACATTATACCGATGGTTCAATAGATACTGCACACATTGCAGATGCTAATGTTACCACCGCCAAGATTGCTGATAATGCAATTACTCTTGCTAAACTTGAACATCAAACTGCAAATCATGTTTTAAAGATGTCTAGTTCAGGTGTTCCAAGCAGTGGAACAATTACTGCAAGTAATATTGCAAGTAGTGCTGTTACTACGGCCAAGATAAATGATGCCGCTGTAACTACAGCGAAAGTTGCAGATGCATCAATTACACCTGCAAAGTTTGCATCAGGCGCTGTAGGTCAAGCTCAGATTGCGACTAACTCAGTTACAACTGTAAAGATAGTAGATGCTAATGTTACCACGGCTAAGATTGCAGATAATGCTATTACAATTGCAAAACTTGAACATAGAACTGCTAATCATGTATTATTAATGTCGGCTAGTGGTGTTCCGGAAAGTGGACTTATTGGAGCTAATAATATTGCATCTAATGGTATTACCACAATAAAAATAACTGATGCGAATGTTACTACAGCTAAAATAGCGGCTGATGCAATTACTAGTGCTAAGATTGCGGATAATGCTATTAACTCTGAACACTATGTAGATGGTTCTATTGATCGTGTTCACTTAGCAGCTGATATTATTGATGGAACTAAAATAGCTAACGATGTTATTAATTCAGAACACTATGCAGCTGGTTCTATCGATGCCGAGCATTTAGCTTCTAATTCAGTTACTACGGCAAAGATATCTGATAATCAGGTAACAGAGGCAAAGATGGCTAATGATGCTATTGGTTCAGCCGAAATGAAATCACTATCAACTCTCTTAATTAAAAATTCAGCTGGAAGTACAGTTAAAACAATACATGGTGCAGGTGCTTAATAATGGCAGTAAGAACGCCTTTATATTGGGATGGAAGTAGTCTTCGTGAAATGTCTTCCACAATGGTTACTCAGTTAGTTAATAGAGCTATAAACTCTCATACTGATCCTAGTGCTGCATTAAATGTTGTTTCAAGTAGTGGAAGTCTTACGGCAATAAGTGATACAAGAATGCAAGCTGGTGCTGCAAGATCATTCACTAATAGGTTTCCTACTGAAGGAGAGACTGCAGAGCCAAGTCAGATCACAGTTTCGTATGATAAGATAAGTCAACAAAATGCAAGTGTTAGTCAATCTGATACTAATAATAGAGCCTATCCAGTATTTTGGAATGGTAGTGATATTCAATGTATGAGTGCTACTGATATGTTCGATACTTTTATTTCTTCTGCAATAGTTACCTTAACTGATGGTAATGATAGACCAGGTATATTTAAAATACACACTGCAACTTCTTTATCTGGTCATTCATTAAAATCGAGCACTCCTGTCTTTAGTGACACACGTGCAAACACTGGAGCCTACACTGCAGGCGGTATTACTGAAACACAAGATCAACCTACAACAATTACAAACTATTATTTGTTTAGAAAGAATGCGGAAAGTGCGGTATCATATACAGCACCACTTAAACTAGATGACAGCAGTAACTTACAAGCATATAGTGATGCAACCTTAGATGCCATGTTTTTAGCTGAAATAAGATATCATACTGTAAATACTTCTGGATCACGCATCGTTTATAGTATAAATGGCGCTGGTAATAATAGAGGGTCAGGCATGGTAGATACAAGATTAAATGGAAGCGGTTCTTTTAATACACGATTTATCAACATTAACGACTATCGTGCTCAAGAGTTTCCAAACGGTAGTGCAATTACCGTCAACACATATTTTTTAAAGATGACAAGGAGCTAATAATGGCTATTAAAGGGCATGAGTTTTTAACTGCACATTTTTCAGACAATGAAAGAACTATAGTTGAAGCATATTGGACTACTCCTGATGGTAAAGAAACAAGAGTAGAATATATCGAAGCTAAAGAAGGTGACGTTAGCTGGGAAGAATTGTTAACACATATTGACATTGACACGTTGCATGAATTAACTTATAAAAATATTAGAGCATCTGATAATGCTTATAAAGATCAGGTTATGGAAATTGCTAAGAGTAGAGGCATGGTTTATGACATTGATTCAATCAATACAGACATATATAAAGCCATAACTGCCGCTATCTTTAAACCATTTGATCCTGAAGAAGATAAAGAAAAGCTTTTTATGTTTAAGTTACAGCTATTTGAATTAGATCAAATTAAAAGTAGTACCGACAGAACAAAGAAAGCTGAGCTAAGAAAATCTAAAAGTATCATGGAAGCTTTAAAGATGGCTATTGATATTGTAGAAAGTACTTCTGACACCAGTGAGTAGATTTCATATATTCGTGCCTTTGATTAAATAAATATACGTTATACTTTTTTTCAGTAGTTATTGTTTGAAATGAACAAAAGCCTTCAGTAAAAGTCTTAGGGCGATAAACTTCATACAGATATTGATCTATACCTCTGTAATACTCTCTCATCATAGCTATCCAGTCATCATTCCAAAATTTAAATATTCCAGATCTATCACCTTGCCAAGATATAATGCTAGAATTTAATGGTGTATGAAATGCTCTTCTCCACCATGCATGACACACGGTAAGATCTTGTTTTAAGAACTGATTACAGTCACCTTTTATTAAAACATCTAAATCGAAATAAATATTTTGCCCATCTCTAAATTTATCAAACATCTGGAGTTTATCATAAACACCACCGTATATTTCTTTCGTAATAACTTCAAATGAATTGTATTTAAGTTGAGAATAAGTATCTATCATATGTTTCAGATTATCTGTGTACCACTGATCATACTTGTCTCCAGTGTTAACGCATATTACTCTCATATTTTTTAATAAAATCTTTCCACATCGGCCGCCAATCTAAATTACGATTTTTTGATAATCTATCACAATACTCCATAAACTGATCATGCGGTTTGTTTTGAGGCTGTTTAAGTTCAGCTATAATGTAAGGAAACTCATAATACTTTTCAATATATTCATCTTTCATTTTTTGAGGTAAGTTTCTTATACTAAGATATTTTGGTCCTCTTACTATGTTTCTAAATTCTATTCCGCCTTTTATATAAAAATTATTAGTATAGTAGTCACGAATTTGTAATATGTTATCAATATTTAATATTGATATTGTACAATTAGCCTTATAATACACATCATATTCTGAAATTTCTCTTAAGTTGTATTCAAATTTTTCAACATCAATTGGATAACGCATATATGATAACTTATCGCCATAATGATCTACAGAAATACCTACATGAAACCTTTCAAATTTAGGTGCTATATCCATTATACTTTTATTTTTATAATGAATATTTGTTAGATTGCTATCTTGAGAAACTCTAATGTTTTTAGCATGCTCTTCTGGTATTGCTTCTAAAAATTGCCAATACTTTGGAAGTTGTAATGGTTCACCACCAGTCATATGAATATATTTTATAAGATGCATATTGTCTAATATGTGTTGTAAGTACTCACCCCAATCTTTGTGATTGTATTTTACTGAATCAGTTACGTTTAAATCTTTTTTAATAAACTTATCATAAAGCTCTGTATTTGTTTTTGGAAATATTTTATTTAATTCTTTTTGTCTTTCTGTAGAATTGTATGGATGACACATATAACATGCTAAATTACAATAGTTACCAAACATTCTTAATTTTATAAAAACATCTCTTATTTGTGTATCAACTCCATGTCTTAAAAATTGTTTTTCTCTATAAGATGTGCCTGAATCCTTTTCTATTTGATAGCAAGTTTTGCATTCAGGCAATAACTCTCCTTCAAACATTTTCTGTCTTATTTCTTCCATCTCTTCTGAAAGAAAATAATCAAAGGGAAGTGTTCTATCTTCATTATAAGTAGTTATTTTTTTATTAGCTTTTGCATGACAGCATAATCTATATCGTCCAGCATTGTCTGCATAAATTTCTTTAAAAGCAGCAGGACAAAGCGATTTGTTTTTACGCATTATTTCTTTATATTTTTCCAAAACTTATCTCGAATTCTTTGTTAACATGATGCAGCAAGTGAGCTGCTGATGATGGTTTTTTGCAGTATCCGTCTAAAATAAAATTCCATGGCATACCTATATCTGCATAGGGTATGTCATATTTCTCTACTATATAGCTTAGATATACTTCATTATTATGAAAAAAAGAATTACTTATTTCATTAGGATATAAATTATCTTCTATAGCTTCTTCTAAAACATCATATAAAATATTTTTTTTATTACTAAAATTAATTTGATATGCTATGTTTCTATTGCAACCTATCACACCAGTATTTATTAATAAATCATTTCCATTTATTCCGTTTAAAGATAGCATAGCGTTTTTTGCACAAGTTTTTACATAAACATTTTGCTGGTGTTGTTGCCTGCCCTTACGTAGCCATTTTCTTAAATCAGTTTCTTTTGGTTTTCTTATTAATCCGTAACTAGTTAATTTGTTCATATCATGAAACTCAAAGTAATTAACCTTTGTCATTGGCACGACATCAAAATCTAAATACAGCATTTCATCATAATCTTCTGCATGCTTTTCCAGTAAAAGTAACTTTTCAAACTGTACATCATTATAATCTACTGTTGAAGTTTTATGCAATGTATAATCTGCATTACAAAGTTTAGCATACTGCTTTTGACTTTCTTCTAGTTTATGTTTGTATTTTTCAAATTGTGATTTTTTAAAATCTGTAGCAGATGTATGTGCATCTAAATTATTAGTGTATATACTATAAATTATTCTTTTCATACCAGTCCTTTACATATTTAAAATTCTTATTAATAACATGAACTATGTTAGTATATTTAGGAATATAATTCCATTTATCCATAAAATGATGCCATTCTTCAGTCAAATACTGTACACTTACATTATTTATTTCCATCTTATAACTCCATATTGTTTCATTATCATATCCAAAAATATTTTGTATATGTGTAGGGAACATAGAGTCTTTATCTTTAATTAAAAAATTCATTTTACTTATTAATTTGTCAAATTCACTCCAGTAATTTAACTTTTTTAAGTGATATCGATTAATTCCAACGATACCTGTATTATATACTTCATTTTTACCAGACATATTTGATTCCAATAATAAAGCTCTACAATTCCAATATTTTGCTGTAGGCGATCTTACGCTTTGAGAAATTTTTTTTATATTCTTAGTATGCAAATTTGTATCAACATGAGATTTATTTGTAAGTATTGCAATGCCTTTTGTGAGATCCCAAGTATCGAAAAAATTATTATTACTAACTGGCACTGCATCAAAATCTAAATAAAGAATGTCTTCATACTGTTTTGATAACTCATACATTAAATAAATTTTATAAAAGTTTACAATATTATATGTAGTAATTTCAGGATATTTATCAGTAAACCATTTCTTATAATCTTTAAAATCATTATCATACTCAAATAATTTATAATCAACTCCAGTATTTCTTGCATAATTGACATGCATTTGCTTAAGCCAATCATAATATTTTTTCATTTCTCTTTTTGTTTTTAAAGACTTAGATTCTTTTTCACCATAGTAAGGAATGCCTCCATCAAGTTCTTCTTCAGGTATGTCGATATATAAACTATAAATAACTTTTGTCATGATATTAAAATATGCAATTGAAAAAATACAATCTTGTAATGATATTGAATTAGTTAAAGATATAGCCAATTCTGTAAATAGCAACCAAGTTAAAAACAAAAAATGGTTAGTTAAGTATCTTAAACCATACTTAGATATGTATACTGATTCTAAAATCGTTGTTGCGGCAGGCTGGCACGGATTAAGTGCGCATATGATAAATCAAAATGTTATATCTTTTGATATGGATCCGCTTACTAAACAAGTTAAATTGTTTCCTAATGTCAAATATCAGTTGTCGACAATTGAAGAGTTTGATCCTTCTTCCTTTGATATTATAATATGTACTTCGTGTGAGCACATTACTGATACAGTGATAAATGATTTTATAAAAAAGAAAAAAGGCACAGCTCTAGTTGTTTTACAAAGTAATGACTACTTTGATATAGAAGATCACATTAATTGCAAAAATAATTGTGAAGAGTTTGCAGATTCTATTAATATGAGGATACTAGAGACTCATACATTAAAATTAAAAAAATATAATCGTTTCATGTTATTTGGCGTCTAAACTTGTTTTTGTATAAATAGTTTAAATGGCAGGGGCGGTTTCGTCCGACAAAGAAATAAGGAACATTTCATGGCCCAGTATCACGAATTTACCTTGGACCAAGGTACAGACACCACTATAGAACTACATTTAGTTGACACAAACGGAGCTGCTAAGAATCTCTTAGGCTATACCGTAACAGGTAAAGTTAAAAAGACTTATAACAGTGATAGTTCAGAGACGACTCCATTTACCGCGCAGATTACAAGTAATACTGGTGGTACTGCCATACTTTCTCTTACTAACTCTCAAACTGATTTATTAAAAGCTGGAAGACACGTATATGACGTTGAAATAGCTCATAGTGATAGCTCAGGAAATACTATTGTTGAAAGAGTTCTTGAAGGTCGCATTCAAGTAACTCCTTCCGTAACTAAATGAGGAACTAATGGCAATTAAGGTCACAACTGGTCAACAAACATTTGTTAAAAAGATTGTCGTTGGAACACCGATTTCCACTGCGCAAACCGATCTATCGATTGATAACTTTTCTGATTTTAAAGTTAGCACAAAATCCGATGGTCAGATACTAGTATTTGATTCTGCAGAAGCTGCGTTTAAAAACTATGAATTTAATGTCGGTAATGGATTAGAAAAATTCTATACGCCTGGTAACGATAAGCTTTTAATTCAAATTGACTCAAGTTCAACTCCCGTTGTTACCGGTATATTAACAAAAGGTGACATACTTCCTAGTACTGATAGTAGTTTTGATCTTGGTAGTAGTACAAAGAAATTTAAAGATTTACATTTAAGTGGTGGAACTATTCATCTTGGTGGCATTAACCTAAAAGATTCTGGCGGTAACTTTGGAGCAAAGAATGATGCAGGAAATCCTGTTAACATTGACTTACAAGGTTCAATTGCTCAAATAAGACAGATGTTTACTGGTGGTGGTGACTTATCATACGATACCGGAGCTGGTATATTTCAATTCGACGTAGAGCAAGTATATACAAAAGAAAACTTTGATAGTGACTTTAATATTACACTAGATAGTGCAGTGCTTGAAGGCGTAGGTTTAAATTATAGTAACGTAACAAACACGTTAAACATAGATTCAGCGGAACTTGATTCTTTCTTTAAGCAAGACATACGTGGTTACTTTACTGGAGAAAAAGGCTTAGTATATAACGCCACAACTGGAAACTTTGATGTAGACTCCGCAAATGTTAAAAGGATGTTATCGGCCGTTGATGGCGGCGGTGATGGTTCTTTCAGTTATAATAATTCAAATGGTGTATTTACTTACACAGGCCCAAGCCCTACAGAAGTACGCGCACACTTTATTGGTAATAAAGGACTAGCGTATAACAATTCAACTGGCATATTTGATGTTGACTCTGCAAATTTAAGAGGTATTATATCGGCAACAGACGCTGGAGGAGATGGAAGCTTTTCATATAACTCCGGTACTGGCGTACTAACATACACTGGACCGAGTGCCGCTGAAGTACGAGCGCATATATCTTCTGTTGATGCAGGCGGTGATGGAAGCTTTACTTATAATAGCGGAACAGGCGTACTAACTTATACAGGTCCTTCAACTGCAGAAGTACGTGCTCACTTTACTGGAGATAAAGGCTTAGTTTATAATAATGGAACTGGTATATTCAGTGTTGACTCGGCTAACTTACGAGGTATTGTTTCAGCAACAGATGCCGGCGGTGACGGTAGTTTTGCATATAATAGTTCTACAGGAGTATTTACATATACAGGTCCAAGTGCGGCAGAGGTTAGAGCGCATTTAGCAGTCGTAGATGCAGGTGGAGACGGTTCACTTACATATGACTCATCAACTGGCGCATATACTTATACAGGTCCTTCTGCTTCCGAAGTTAGAGCACACTTTGTAGGTAACAAAGGATTAGCATATAACAGCGGAACTGGTACGTTTGATATTGATTCTTCAAATGTTAAAGGCATGTTTAGTGCTGCTGGAGACTTAACATATAATTCTGGTACTGGCCAGTTTAGTTTTGATGTCGAGCAAGTTTACACGAAGGCGAACTTTGATTCAGACTTAGGTGATGCTAATACAGGTCAATTACCTGAAGGAACAAATTTATACTATACGACTGCAAGAGTTGATTCAGATGCTAAGAGAGCTCTATTAGGAGTTGATGCTGGAGGTGACGGATCATTCACTTATGATTCTGATTCTGGAGTTATGACTTATACCGGACCAAGTGCTAGTGAGGTAAGAGCTCATTTTGCTGCCGGCGAAGGTATAGACATATCATCAGGTTCTATTTCAGGTGAAGATGCTACTGTATCGAATAAAGGTATAGCATCATTTAACACAGAACATTTTAGTGTATCTTCTGGCGCAGTAAGTATTAAAGCTGATGGAATAGATGATACACATATAGATTTCGGTACAGGCACAAATCAAGTAAGTACTGCAGATCTTCCTGAACAAACAAATTTATATTATACTACAGCTCGAGCAGATAGTGATGCAAAAGCTTCATTACTTGGTGGAACAGGTGTAACTTATGACTCATCATCTGGTGTAATATCAATTGGTCAGCCAGTTGGCACAACAGACACTGTAACATTTAATGAGATAAGAGGTCCAGCTGTATTTGTTATTGATCCTGCTGTCATAGGAAATAATACTGGTACTGTTAAGATACTTGGTAACTTACAAGTTGAAGGTACACAGACAATAATTAATTCGACAACTGTATCGATTAATGATAAGAACATCGTTTTGGCAGATTCTGCTGCAGATGCGGCAGATGCAAACGGTGCAGGTATTACTATCAATGGAGCTGGTGCGACANTAACGTACGCCGCCTCTGGCGATAAGTTTGTTTTTAATAAACCGTTTCAAGGGCAATATCTTGGCTTTGATTCAGACTTTGACTCTGCACTAGGAACTAAGTCAACAAGTAACTTAAGTGAAGGTACTAATTTATATTACACAACTGCACGTGCGGATAGTGACGCGAAGGCTTCATTATTAGCAATTGATGCAGGAGGTGATGGTTCTTTTACTTATGACTCTTCATCAGGAGTCATGACTTATACAGGTCCGAGTGCAAGTGAAGTACGAGCACACTTTACAGCTGGCGAAGGTATTGATATATCTTCAGGAGCCATATCTGGAGAAGATGCTACGACTTCAAACAAAGGTATTGCATCATTCAATACCGAACATTTTTCTGTATCATCAGGTGCTGTAAGCATAAAGCCAGATGGAATTGATGATACTCATATCGACTTTGGTACTGGAACAAATCAGGTTAGCACGGCTGATATTCCAGAACAAACTAATTTATACTACACAACTGCTAGAGCTGATTCTGATGCTAAGGCATCTCTTCTTGCCATAGATGCTGGAGGAGACGGATCGTTTACTTATGATTCAAGCTCAGGTGTAATGACTTATACAGGTCCTAGTGCATCAGAAGTTAGAGCGCATTTAACTGCCAATAAAGGTTTAAGTGTAACATCAGGCGAGTTTAACATTGACTCGGCCAACGTAAGAGGTATGTTCTCCGCTGGCGGCGACTTAACATATAATTCCGGAACTGGTGAATTTAGCTTTGATGTAGAACAAGTTTATACTAAAGCTAATTTTGATAGTGACTTTAATACTGCAATTGATTCAGCAACTACGAGTGACTTAACAGAAGGTACTAATTTATATTACACAACCGCGAGATCTGATTCTGACTTTGATATAAGACTTGTAACTAAGTCGACAACAAACTTAAGTGAAGGTAATAACTTATATTATACTACAGCTCGAGCAGATAGTGATGCAAAAGCTTCATTATTAGGAATCGATGCTGGTGGTGACGGATCATTTACATACGATTCTGCTTCTGGTGTAATGACATATACAGGACCTTCGGCTTCTGAAGTTCGTGCTCACATTACGGCAAACAAAGGCGTAAGTATTGCTTCAGGTCAAATTAACATTGACTCTGCAAACGTACGAGGAATGTTTTCGGCAGGTGGAGATTTAAGTTATAACTCAGGTACTGGTCAATTTAGCTTTAACGTTGAAGATGTTTATACTAAGACGAATTTTGACAGTGATTATAACTTAGCAAAAGATTCTGCATCAACCTCAGTTGAAAGAAATCAGCATCAGTCCGCAACAAAAGAACTTGTAGTAACAGTTGCTTCAAAAGATGCTACTCATGTTTATAATGGTCAAGGAAGTGGTAATGGTTATAAAATAGATGGAGTCTTTTCTCCAGTCTTGCACTTTTATATNGGAAGAACATATAAGTTTATTCAATCAGATGGAACTAANGGTGGTCATCCATTACGATTTTATTATGATGCAAATAAAACTACCGCGTACACAGGAAATGTTACGACAAACGGAACAGCAGGTAATTCTGGAGCGTATACCCAGATTGTCATAACAGAAGCAACACCAGCAGTTCTACATTATCAGTGTACAGCTCATGGATTAATGGGTCATGCGGTAATTAACAATACACGTAACTTAACCGGATTTGATACTGATGATCTAAGTGAAGGTTCAAGTAACTTATACTTTACAAACGCGAGAGCTCAGGGTGCAATATCTGCAGGTGAAGGTATCGATGTATCATCGGGTACGATATCTGGTGAAGACGCCACAGCATCTAATAAAGGTATAGCATCATTTAGCAGTGATCACTTTGCTGTATCATCAGGCGCAGTCACGCTGAAAGCTGATGGTATTGACGACACGCATATTGACTTTGGAACAGGTACAAACCAAGTCAGTACCGCAGACGTTCCAGAACAAACAAATCTTTATTATACAGATGCAAGAGTTACCAGTGTTGTTGACTCAGCTTATGTAACTGCAAGAACTCCGGCAAGTACAGATTCTGGTACTACTCAGGCAATGATTGACTCTAACTTTGCTAACATCTCAAATGCTGACTTTGCTGACAACGTTAAAGCTACTTTTGGAAATGATAGTGACTTAAAGATATTTCATGACGGTACTAACTCAAGAATTGATAATGGCACAGGTGAATTACAAATAAATGCAAATTCATTTAAGTTAAAGAACGCTGCTTCAGATGAAGTTATGCTCGTTGCAACTGCAGATGGATCAATAGACTTATATCATAATAATGTTAAAAAATTAGAGACAACTGCGAGTGGAGCTTTAGTAACTGGTACATTAAGTATTAACAGCGCATACACTTTTCCAACATCGGTCGGTAGCACAGGTCAAGTTTTAAAGGTATCAGGTGGTAACTTAGTATTTGGTTCGGCTGCCGCGTCAGGCGCGGACTCGTCAGTAATACTTGCATTAATTGACTCAGCATATGTTTCGGCAAGAAGTTCCGGCGGTACAGACTCTGCACAAGTACAAGCAATTATTGATTCCGATTATATAGAAGCTCGATCTCAAAGAAACATATTTAAAAATATTGCGGTATCTGGACAAACTACCGTTGCAGCAGATGACTCGGCTGATACCTTAACGTTAGTTGCCGGATCGAATATGACTATTACAACATCGGGTGACACGATAACACTCGCCTCATCCGGAAGTGGTAGTGTTTCAGGTGCAATTAATAATGTTAAAGCCGATAGGTTTGCAACTAATGGAAGCTTAAAGGCATTTACGTTATCAGAAACTCCGTCTGACTCAGATGATGTTATGGTATTCATAAATGGATTACTACAACACACCGATACTTATAGCTTAAGTGGACAAACTGTAACACTTGACTCTGCGCCAGAAACTGACGATGATCTTGAAATAAGATCACATATGATAACATCAACAAATCTAATATTAAGAGACTATAAGCCATTCATTTATACGATGTCTAGTCAACTTGATTCTGTAAGTGGAACTGACTCTGGCGGATCAGTATTAGCTTATGACTTGAATAAAGTTGAAGTATATCTTAACGGTGCAAGATTAGCGACCGGAAAAGATTTTACTGCAACTGACGGTACATCAATCGTATTTGACTCTGCAATAGGCGCAGGTAATATTGTTGAAGTCGTATCACTAGCCGCGGCAACTACAGTTGATTTTAACGGAATTACTGCAGTAGATAAAGACTTAACTTCTACTGACGCGAATCAAACAATTGATACATTTAGTAAGATAACATTTAGAACAGTAAAATATACTGCACAGCTAGAGCATGACTCTGATAATAAATACCATAGTGAAGAGATATTGCTTACACACAACGGGACTAATGTGGCTATGACAACTTATGGACAAATATTGTTGGATTCAAATCTTGGAACATTTGATGCAGCAATATCAGGAAATGATGTCTTACTTAAATTTACTCCAACGAAAACGAACACGAGTGTTAAACTTAGAGCGATAAGGACGCAGGCATAATGGCAACAAAGATAAGACCATTTAACTTACATACAGATACTGAAAGTCGTATTCAAACTCTGGCAGGTAACTTAATTGATTCAGCATACGTAAATGCAAGAGTGAGCACGGTCGACTCAGCAGCAGTTCAGGTAATTGTTGACTCTGATTATGTTAAGACAACATTAAAGGTAGGATCTACAAACACGATATTTCGATATGTTTCTACTGCAGGTCAAACCTCTTTTACAGGAAATGACGCAAACAGTGCCGCACTCGCATACAATCCAGGTGCAGTACAAGTTTTCTTAAATGGTTCTTTATTAACACCGACAGTTGATTTCAGTACAGACAGCGGAGATACTATCACGTTAGTATCTGGTGCTGCTCTTGGTAGTGAACTCGTAATTAACACATATAAAGACGGAATTATTACACCTACAAATGCATTGCCGATTATAGGTGGTGAGTTAACTGGTAACTTAACCATGGGTGATAATAAAAAGATTAAGCTTGGTAATGACAGTGATGCAGAAATATTTCATAACTCAACTAACACTATCATAAACGATAAAGGAACGGGTGACATATTATTACAGGTTGCCGGAACTACACACTTTCAAACAAATGCAACTGGAGTACAAGTACCTGATAATAAAAAATTACAACTTGGAACTTCAAATGATTTAGAAATTATACATGACGGAAGTAACAGTATTATAAATGATGCCGGGACTGGTGACTTAAAACTACAACTTGGTGGAAGCGATAAAGTCACTGTAACATCTGCAGGTGCTTCAATTACTGGAACGCTCGGAGTTACAGGCGCAGTTACTGCAAACGCTGGTATAGTTGTAGACAATATTACAATAGATGGCACAACTATAGCTTTATCTAGTGGTGACTTAACATTAGACGTAGCAGGAGATATTACTCTTGATGCAGGCGGCAATCAAATAAGGTTCTTTGATACTGGAACAGAAATAGGTTTATTTGGAAACGAGAATAGTGATTTTGCTATGGTTTCATCAGTTCAAGATAAAAATATAATCTTTCAAGGCAATGATGG
>JGI24005J15628_10000235_pt1 | contig 33909 bp, 52 predicted proteins | sample LinPmetageLP40_FD_15628 | JGI IMG/M metagenome (IMG submission 15628)
ATTACTAAACTAGAATTTGATAACTCTTCAAATAGAATCTTTTTACTTAATGGCTTTTTGATTTTGTTTTCAAATACTCTTTTCAAAGGTCTTGCACCCATAGTAGGTTCATAGCCATCATCAGCAAGTTGCTGTCTAGCAACATCAGTTAGTTCTATAACAACTCCTGAGTCATTGTCAAGTAGCAATTCGTTTGTTTCCATAACAAGCCTATCAACAATTTTAAGCATCAGTTCAGGTTCTAGTTTATTAAACTCTACAACTGTATCTAGTCTGTTTCTAAACTCTGGTGTAAAGAACTTTTCTATTGCTTTCTCTACTGCTTTGGTTTTAGTTTGATCACCAAATCCAATCTTAAGAGTCTCTGCATCAGCGGCTCCTAAGTTACTGGTCATTAGCAATATAACATTACTAAAGTCTACAACTTTACCTGTAGCACCTGTAAGTCTACCATCGTCCATTACCTGTAGTAATAATTGTAATACTTCTGGTGCGGCTTTTTCTACTTCATCAAGTAGCAATACACAATTAGGATTGTCTTCTACTTCTGCAAGTAGTTGTCCTTGTCCCATCTTGCCTTCAGCATGTCCTACATAGCCTGGAGGAGCACCAATCAATTTACTTACACTATGACGCTCTTGATACTCTGACATATCAAACTTAATAAGTTTGCTTTCCATTTGCTTTGCTAATGCTCTAGCAGTCTCAGTCTTACCTGTTCCTGTTGGGCCAACAAATAGGAATGAGCCAATTGGTTTATTCTTTTCTCTAAGTCCTGCTTTAGCAACAAGTATTGCTTCTACCAATGTGTCTACTGCTCTGTCCTGTCCGTATACAAATTGTTTAATTCTACTATCTAAGTTTACATAGCCATCTTTCTTTTCTATGTCTACTAAGTCTGCTGTTACTTTAGATATTTTACTTACGACACTAACAATGTCACTAAGTTCTACTTCCTTTAGTCCTGCTAATTTTACTTTAGCACCAGCGGCATCCATAACATCTAATGCTTTGTCAGGGAAGTATTTGTTTTTAATATATCTATCTGTTAGATCTACAATCTTATCTACTATCCCTTCTGGATATTTAATCACGTGGAACTTTTCGTAGTAACTTTGTAGTCCTTTAAGTATTTCTTTTGTGTCCTCTACTGATGTTTGCTCAATATCTAATCTAGCAAAACGTCTTAGCAATGCTCTATCTTTTTCAAATGTATTTGCAAACTCGTCTGGTGTAGTTGCACCTATCGTTAACAGTTTACCTCTACCTAGTACAGGTTTAATCATGTTAGCAATATCAACACTACTGCCTCCGGCACTACCTGCTCCCATAATCATATGTATTTCATCTATAAACAAAATAGCATTTGGGTTGTCTGATAAGTTATCTAATACAGCCTTAAGTCTTTCTTCAAAGTCTCCTCTGTATCTAGTTCCTGCAAGTAAGTCTCCTACTGCTAAACTGTAAACTACTTTGTTTCTTAGCATAGAGGGTACTTCGTCATCAACAATACGTTTAGCAAGTCCTTCTGCTATAGCAGTTTTACCTGTGCCAGGCTCACCTACAATACATACGTTATTCTTTTTACGTCTAGCAAGGATATGGACTAAATCATTTACCTCATCGTTTCTACCTATGAGAGGATCAATGTTTTTATTAATTGCTTCTTCATTTAAGTTCTTAGTATACTCTTCTATTAGTTCTGCATTCTTGGCGTTCTTAAATTTAGAATCAATATAATTAATAATAACAAATTTAGTTAAGCCATTAAGTTCCATGTAGTATTTAGATATACATTCATCCTCAGATAAAATACTTACTAATAAGTCTATAGGATCTATCTTATCACGACCTCCAAATATAACTTGGGCCAAGCCACGTTGAAATACTCTTTCAATTGCTGTAGTCTTTTTAGGCGAACCTTTGTATCCGTTAGTAGTTCCTAGTCCATTAAAGTCTAAGTCATTAAGATATGTATTCAAATCAGTTTTAATCTTATCAGTTTCTATGTGTAAACTGCTTAAAAGATCTACAATCTTTTTATGTTCTAATAAACTAATAGTGACATGTTCTAATGTGCAATATTCATGATTCATTTCCTTTGCACGATCAACACTATTCTCTATGATTTTATCTATATTACTGCTGTCCATATTTATTTGTAGCCTTTCCTCTTGTTAATAATTTTATTTAAAAGTTCTATGTCGTCAACGTCGTTGATTGTGGGCACGTGAATAACTACTATAATAATTAAATCACCTGCTATACCATTTTGAGGATTAGTCATTCCTAATCCACCCATTCTAATATTAGCATCAGGCTGTGTTCCTGCAGGTATAGTAACGTCATACCTCTTACCATCTAAGTGTGTAATCCTAACTGAACTACCTAGCATTGCTTCAATGGCATTTACTTCTGCTCTAATAAATAGATTGTCTCTTTCTCTACCCCATTCTCTTAATGTTTGAATGTGTAATCTTACTATCAAATCACCTGGTGGTAAGTGATTAAATCTTTGTCCAGCCTTACCGGCTATTCTAAACTTAGTACCTGGCCTCACACCTGCAGGTATCTTTAAATTTACACTACCTTCTGGTGTGCTTAATGTTTGTTCTACACCTGTAAAGGCTTGTTGCAAAGTTATTTCCATATCAAATACGCCGTCTGGGTTTCTTTGAGGTTGTCTTTGCTGTCTCCTACCTCCAAATATATCTGTAAATATATCTTGGAAGTTGCCTTGTCCAAATGGATTGCCTCCCATTTGTGCAAATGGATCTGGATTATCGTATTGATATTTCTTATCAGGGTCGCTTAATACTTCGTATGCTTTTTGTATATCTTGAAACTTCTTAGTATCTCCACCTTTATCAGGATGATGCTTGGAGGCAAGTTTTCTGTATGCCTTCTTTATCTCATCTGGGGTAGTGGTATGATTAACCCCAAGTGTTTCATAGTAATCCATAAATGTATTATACAGGGTTATTTGACAAATGTCAAGTGCTATTCGTCGTCGTTAAACGTTTTTGGTGCAAACTCTTCGTCTGGTCCTAGGCTTTTAAACATATTACTTTTGCCTTCTTGCTCTTCAGGCTCATAATATTCTTTGTATGCTTCTATGATTGCTCTAAGTCTTACAATTTGATTACGCATTCTTACATTGTTCTTAGTTACAAGTTCCCAATCCTCATCACTGTAGCCAAATATAACAGGATCTATGTTTGCTTCTTTCATTTTTGCAAACACTTCCTCTTGGTTCTTACTTGTTACAATCATAACATTAACTTGCTCTAATGTTTCTACTGGTGGTAGGTCTAAGTTAAGAGGCATTCTCTCAACTTCTTTAGTAAATATTTCTAGTGGACTTGTTGTAGTTGCACACCCACTAATAAGGAGTATAGTTAGGATTGGCAATGTTAGTACATTCAGCATTGATTTGCGATTTCTTAGTTGCATTTAGTTCCTCCTCCGTTAATGGTGAGCCTTGTGCTATTTCAAAACACCTTGCTCTTTGTTGTTCTCTTCTACGTTCTATTTTTTCTATGCTCTTAGGTTTGCTTATAGCCAAGTTACCAATGTCTCTTCTTTCACCTGAAGCATTTACTTTGTTAAACTTCTCATTAGCAAGATTTAGGTCTGCTGTAAGTTTGGCATTATTCTTTGTTAGTTGTTCGTTTATTGCTGTCTTAGTCTCTATATCTTCTAACTGTTGCTGTATGAGGGCCTGCTGTTGCTCTACAGCACCTTCTAACTTCATGTTGTTTAGTGTTAGTATTTCGTTTTCTGCCTTAAGATTTTGAACATACCAGAGGCCTCCAGCGGCGCCGGATAGTAGCATAAAAAATAATATAAGTTTAAGTTGACTGAACATGCTTTTCAACTACCTCATTCAAAGCAGACACAGTCATAATATCAAATGTTTCCTCTTCAGGAATTGATATGTTTAACTTTTCTTCTATTTGAATGATTATATCAACTACGTCGAATTCATCTCCGCCTAAGTCATCTATAATATTGGTTGAGTCTTCAAACACTTTATCAGCACCGAAGTGTGATTTCAAAACTGTTAATACTGCTTCATTCATATCTGTGTCCTCTATACTGGTTTTGTTACTAGTATGTCTTTAGTATCGTTATTGAACATAACTATATATTCATTAATAGGAAGTGCTCTAATATTTCCTAGCATACTATTTAACTTTGATAACATAACTGGCTCATAGTCATATCTGATTGCTGATTCTGAAATACCAATCTCTTCCATAACCTGTTTGCCATTTCCAAAGTTTACTATCTGTGCAGAAAAGATATCGTTACTACCTCGTAGGTGTAGTTTGTTATCATTAATTCCTGCTTCTAATACATTTGAATTCTTTAAGAACTCTAAAATTTTATTTGATTTATTCATTGCTTCTGCCTGCTCTAGTTCTAAGTTTGATGCTTCTAGGTCTGAAGCCATTTTATCTTTATATTCTGATGCTGTAAGATACTGCTCAGGATCTACTTGGACATGTTGGTTGAGTGTTTCATCAAGCAAACCAAAGTCTTCTTCTAAGTAAGGAAGTGATACTGTCCATGGTAAGTTAGTTGCAATGTGTTCTACATCTTTAACTAATGCTCTAATGTTATCTAATAGTTTTTCATTCCTATCCATTTCAATGAACACCATGTAGTGTCCTTCTTCATTAGCATTAGGTGAAACTTCTATATCTCTTGTTTCTATTACTGAATTATTTAAAAATTGGTATAAGTCGTTGCCTGGACTTGATTGGTTTACTCTGAATCCAACTACTGCTACGTCTCTTTCATCTCCAGTCTTAGGATGAAACTCATCTACACTAATTCTTTTAAGAACTGTATCTTTTAAGTCGCCCTCTCTTAATCCCATCTTATATTCCTAGTCCTGGTGTTGGTGGTAACATATTCATGCCGCCTATTGCTTGGCCTTGTGCAATATCATTTGCACTACCTTGTTCTTGAGTTGCTTCTGTATCCACATAGTTGTCTTCATCTACTGACACAACGTCTGCATTAAATTCATCTACATACCTTCTTGGCATTCTAATGCTGACTACCCAACATGGCTCTGAAGTTGTTTTTGCTTTATATCTTGAACTGCCATCTGGTCTTACGTCCACATCTACATCATCAAATGTTTTAACTCTTCTTGGAGATAAAAGTGTATCTTTATTATACTTTACTTGGCATTCTAAAGCAAGTAGTCTTTTTGCTCCTTCTGGGTCTGGCATCTCTTTGCCTTTGTATAACAGTTGCACATCAACAAAATGCCTACCTAAGTCTGGTCCTGCAAGTATTTCGCCCTTGTCCCAATTCTTATAAGCATATAAGTCTGCGTCATCCATTACCTTTTCAAACTCACATAGCATGTCTAAAAGACTATTAGTATCACTAATCTTCTTTATACTATCGTTTAACATCTTTGTAGATATGGTCATATAAATCTCCGTTACAACTATTTATCAAATCGATAAAGCAGATCAAAACAACATTGATGATAAACTGCGTTGTTTTTGGTCTGGCAACTTTGTGTAAATATTTTATGTAATATGATAATCAACCATACAAAAAGTTGGAACACAGATAAAACAATCAGCCGTGATGGGAATACCATACGCGGTTTTTTTATGGCTATAAGGAGGCAAACATGTCCAGAAAGCAAAGGAAACAGAATTGTAATAAGTATAGGAAACAAAAATCTAAAGGAGATAACTATTTGAGAGTAATACAAGGAGGAGCGTTAGAACGCACACGACAAAAAGAAGTTAATATAATACCTCGTAACTTCAACCAAGATAACCTACTTGGTTTATTAGAGGATTCAAACGTCAACATAGTGTTTGCCACAGGACCAGCAGGTACAGGTAAGACATTCATTTCAACATTGGCAGGAATCAAATCACTTAAAAACAATAGAATAGATAAGTTCGTAGTCACGAGACCAGCAGTATCTGTAGATGAGCAACATGGCTTTTTGCCTGGCACATTACAAGAGAAGATGGCTCCATGGACAAGACCTATTATGGATTGTTTTGAGGAATATTATTCGCCTGATCAGATTGAATATATGTTAAACGACAATAAAATAGAGATAGCACCGTTGGCATACATGCGAGGACGAACGTTTAAGAATGCGTTTATTATCGCAGATGAAATGCAAAATGCTACAGACAATCAAATGAAGATGTTGCTTACTAGAATAGGTGAGGGCAGTAAATTGATAGTAACGGGTGACTTGGCTCAGCATGAAAGAGGTTACGAAAGTAATGGACTGCGATGTTTTATAGAACGTTTAGCAAAATCTAATTCAGATAGGATTAAGATGGTACAGTTCGAGCACGGAGATATCGAAAGACATCCTGTAGTTACGGAAGTATTAAGATTGTACGGCGAAGCCTAGTAAATCTTTCTTAGCATATAATCAAACGGCTTAACAGTTTTGATTTCAAAATCTTTGCCGTCAAGTTCTTTGCCTTTGATATGCGAAGGTTGTCTTTTACCTATAGATTTTAACTTAAAGATCTTTTTGGTTTTGGCCTTAGGCTTTTCATTACCATCTTCATCAGTAATAACACCATTGTCAAACCAAACAGTAAGTTCGTATTCTTCATACCATGCTGTATAGAAATAGTTTTTTATTTTAGTCCACATACTCTTATTTACCTTTTAAAAACATGCTTTTATTATGTATATACTTGTTCATCATCTTTTGTTGCGATCTTGCTAACAATGGCATACTACTACTATTATAATCTTTAGTTGGAAGGCCTGGTAATAATGTTTTAATACTCCAGAACTCATGTGCTGTAAATAGACTTTCTAAACGTTCTGCATAAAACTTATCTAAATCTCTCATTAAAAGATCTGCATCAGTTCTATTTGTCCAATCAGTTTCCCAATTATCAGATTGATAACCTATGTTATCCCAATCAATTGTTCTTTGATCTAAAATTGTATATCCATATTTTGCAGGATCTTTATCTAGTTCGCTCTTTATCTCATCGTTAACTAAATTACTATATAATCGAAGGGTAGTAGCACCTGCACTTGTTAGCAACTGTTCGTCGACAATAGTATTAGCATGTTTCCAAATGTCTTCTTTGTCGTCACCTGTCAGACCAATTACGAAATTTCCGTAAGTAAATGCTTCAGGGAATTCTTTTTTTACCCTACGCATTGTATCGAAATTGCGTTCTGGTTTGCCACCTTTCTTAATTGTTTTTGTAACATTAGAGTTTAAACTTTCTATACCATAGAAGTGTCCTCTTAAATTACATTCCTGCATTAGATCTAATTGGTGAGGCTTTGCTCCCATTATATCTAATCTTACAAAACTCATTAGGTCTGGCTCAAACGTTAATGCTCGTTTGGCTTCTCCAAGCAGTTCTAACTTATTATCTACTTCGTTAATAGTATCGTCTGCTAAGAAAAAGTTTGTTATACCTGCAATATCATATGCTGTTTGCATACTCTCTATTACAGTTTCTATATTGTTTAGTTTTGGCTTTTTATTATTTCTGTAGTCATATCCACAGAATGTGCAATTAAACTTACAACCTAATGCAGTTTCTATTGTCATTAGTTCCTTGCTATCCCAAAAGTCATTCTTTTGTATTATAGGAGCAACAGGATCATCTACAATAACACCTAATGGATTTCTATAACCAGGAGGATTATCAAATATTTGATACTCACTAATGTCTTTGCCTTGCAAATAATCTATAAGAATATTAGTGCAACGGCCTATTAACATTATGTCTACCCATGTGCTGTCGCCTTGTGGTTCTCTAAAGCCACCTAGCATTACTTTAAGTTGGGGTAAATCTTTTTTAAGGTCTTGTGTTAATTTTCTGTAGTATTCTGTGCCACTTGCATCTATGCTACCACTGTAACCTATTAAGCATTCCTTCTCATCACCAAAGAAATGTCGGATGCTATCAATCAGCAAATCATAAGGCCAGTCTAAGAAATAATCTATATTGGTTGCGTCAATGCCTAGTTCACGTGCTTTCTGTGTAACATAATAAGCACCAATACCTCGACTGTTGTTCTTAATAGAACCACCTCGAGTGTGCCTTATATGCAGGTCAGATAATACTAGAAATTTCATACTCATACTACTATTTAACTGATCTATGCTGAATTTAATTGCAATTCGATAAGTGTTGCACTAAGATTAATCTCAGGGTCAGCACATAAACTGCTCTTTGCCATGCCGTTTCTAATAATAACAACTGCTTGGTCTTGTTGCAAGTCTGTGGTTCCCCAAAGTTCTAAGTTACGATACATAAATTTGTATACATCCTCATACTCTTCAGGCCTTGCTTGACTACAAATCATAGTCCTTGCACCTTTATAGTCTCCGCCTTTAAACATTTCAATAGCACTTAGCATCCAATCACTTGAACTTGCACCATCTCCATCTTGTGGCTTTTGTAACACACCATCGACTACGTTCTGTTGCACTAAATTAATGCTCTTACGCAAGTCTGGATATGTTGCTTGTACATAAGTATCTAATGTTTCACCATCTAACTCTACACCTTCTTCAATACATATAGTGGCCAGCCTTGCTGTAAACTCTTGTATGTCTAACTTCTCAATGTGGAAGCCTTGACATCTGCTATGCAATGCAGGAATAATTCTTTGTGCATAATTACAAGTAAGTAAAAATCTACAACTAGTATGATACATTTCCATTACACCACGTAACGCCGCCTGCCCATTAGGAGTAATATAGTCTGCTTCATCTAGCAATACATATTTCATATCACCAAACGGCATAGTGCTACTAAAGTTTGTAATCTTATTACGAATAGTATCTACGTTGTTCTCATTACTAGCATTAATTTCTAGTACGTCCATTGGATCAACATCAAGTTCTTTAAGTAAAACTTTTGCTAATGTTGTTTTACCTGTTCCTGGAGCACCACTGAATAGCAAGTGTGGTAGTGCACCATCTCCAAGCCAACCACTTACCTGTCGCTTCTGTTTATCATCTCTGAAAACATAAGTTTCTATGCTTGAAGGTCTATATTTTTCTGTCCAAAGTTCTTTCATATTTTATCCTAATGTATAATTTTCTCTTCCGGGTCATAATCTTGTAATAGTGCATCAAGGTCTTCTCTATCAACCTTTTCAAGTACAATGCCCATTGCCGCTAAGTCTTCTGTGACTCCTTCTTCGTCGCCATGCTTNATGGCTTCTCGTCTTATGCCGCCAAGNNCTACTGCAAGAACAGTTGAGTATACTTCTATTTTAGTTACACCACACTCTTCTTGCTTATCTTCTAAGAAGTCGTGCATTTGATCTATGAAGTCTTCTAACTGTTTATCACTCATCATGCTCGGCTCCTGTTTGATTTTTGTTTTTACTGTACCATGCGTTACTGCAATAAGCATCGCAAAATACATTTTTATGATCTGGCGTAAAATACTTTACTTGATCAGCGATAACTATTTTATTACATTCACTACAATACATAACTTATTATACGACAGTTTTTATTAAAAGTCAAGTATATAATCAAATAATTCTTTGCTGAATTCATAGTGTGTGTTGCGGTCAAACATTAATCGTTTGTTTTCTTTTACATGATCAGCAGTCTCTTTAGATATAATAGTCTCAAAGTTTAAACAGTTCTCTATCATTTGCTTACTGCGTTCTTCTGCGTCTAGTTCATCATTATAATCACTACCAGGAAACCAAAAACCAAACTGCTTTAGTTTGTTTATAACTCCTGTCCTGCCATTATAAAAAACAGGCATACCATACATCAAAGGCTTTAATATTTTCTCTGAGCCATCACTTATTAAGTTGTTGTCATTGTATGTGTCTGATATTATAACTGCTAGTGTTCGCTCTAATACTGTCATAGGAAAGGCTTCATGTGGTCCACCTTGATTAAAGTCTGAGTCTGGATGACTCCATTTGAATTCAAACTCCGTATGCTCTATGCCTTTATGTTCTGTACCAAACAGTTTATAATACTCATGGTGTGGATTGTATTCGTCTAGGTAACCTTTAGTGCTAGGAATCATTAGTGTCCAATCGCATTTGTCTAGCAATCCTTTCTTGTGTGCTTCGACAATTAAATTTAACCTACACACTCTTCCTAACCTATTGGGAAAGAAGAATTGTTTGAATGTTTCTTTACCAGGCCAAGTAAAAGGAGGAATGTTATGTAAATGCTTTTCATTACGTCTATCAAGTATCTCGTCTAATACTCCTGTAGCAAACATCCATATAGGAAATACTTTTTTAAACTTGGGTTCTGGTATTTCATCTCCATTGTGTAAACTTAGCATAGTACAGATAAATCTTTCTGTATCAAAGTTATTTTCTATATTGTTTCTAGTTCTATAGTTTGCTGGAAAGTTACTTTCGTTGCTATAGTCTGCAAGTAATATTACATTTGAATGCTTGTCTTGTAAATCATACAGTACATCAAAGTCTAATTGTTTAATGTAGTCTATGTTCATAGGAACAACGAACACATTAGTTACGTCAGTACCCAAGTCACTACTGCTAAATTTATCTGTGTAGTGTAATTGATATGTAAAAGGAAATTTAAAGCCGTCGCCTATTCTGTCCTGTTCCATAAAGTTAAAGAACGATAAAGTCTTTGTTGATCTTAAAGGACTTTTAGTAGACTTTATTTCAAATATAAACTTAACTTTTTTCACGTTGCTTTTCATTTAATAAAATAGCACTTTTAAGCAACGATAACTCTTTCTTCTTAAGTTTAGAATAGTATAAGAATGCCTGAGTGTCTTTAGGAAAACAATGTCCACCGTAACCAAACTTGCCATCTGGTCCTGGAACATTCATATGGCTATCACCAATACGAGGATCTCTTGTTAGCATGTCTGTGAACTGACTCCATTGCGGTGCCGCACCTGAACTATCAAACAATTCATATAGTTCATTAAAGAATGTAACCTTTAATGCTAACCAACTGTTAATTGTATATTTTAATAGACTTGCTGTAATCATATCTGTTTTAAATGTAGGAACAGTTCGTACTGAACTATGTCTTATGTATGCTTTCTCTACTGCTTCACAGTCTCTCCACTTGCCACCTAGCACCTGCATGTTAGGATTAATAAAATCTTGTAAACTGTTTGCTTCTGTGAGGAACTCTGGATTGTAAACTAACTTTAACTTGTAGTCTTTCTTCATTTTAGTTAAATGGTCCGGAGTTATTGTGCTTTTAATTACTACTATACCTTTGTAGTCTAAGTCATACAAGTTGTTAAGAACTTGTCTAACAGCACTTACATCTACATCCATGTGTGAGTCTTGTTTAGGAGTTGGTAAGCATACAAAAAGGAGTGGTGGATCAAAGTCACGAACAAGGTCGTTGATTGAGTTGTCGTTGATTCTGGGATCCACCACAAACTGTTTGACATCTCTGTCGAAGCCATTAGCAACTGCTGATCCTACAAAGCCTTTGCCTATAATTCCTATCTTCATTAGTCAGACCATCTATTAGGGAAGTCGCCTTTTATCTTATTAACAGCATCGTCAAACTTTTGTTCTTCGAGCCATTCTTCTTCGCCTGCATAGGAAGGCATCTTTTCTAAATATTCTTGTGCCTGCCATAGGACTTTATATATTTTTTGTTTACATGCCCAGCCATTGAATCCATCTATACGTGGATCTTGTGTAACATCATACCATTGCCAAAGTTGTTCTTTAATCCGTTTGACACCTGTTTTTTCTATGTATGGCATACTATGACTTTGCCTTCTGGCCTACTTCTATACCAGTTGCACTCATAACTAATACTACTCCTAGTATTAACCACCATGCACTAATTGTTTGAAAGATAACTCCTGCAATTACTAAGTTACCTGTAAGGCCAATTGTAGTTAGGCCAACTCTATTCTCTGGAAATCTCATATTAATCTAATGTTTTTTTGAATGCTGAAACAGTTGAATCAGTAAGGTTGATTGACATGTCAGGCTTATCATCACTAACAAGCATACATGCTTTAGGTTCTACTTTCCAAACCTTTTGGGTAGGCTCTAGCCTATCATCTGAAGTTTTAAACCCTTCAGTCCAACGACCATGTTGCACATAAATATATTGTCCTGGCTTTATCCAATCAATCTTAGGGCCAACTTCAAAGACTTTGAACCATCTTGGAACAACTCCTTCTGCTTTACCTATTGTTGATTTTACAATTATACCGGATTCTGTTGTTTGATCACCGAAGTCTCCTTCGATACAGAGTATATTATCGCTTAGTGCTCTTAGTCTCATCTGGTGCATCTTCCTCATTATAGTAAGGAACCATTTCTATGTCACCGTTAGGTTGTTCAACTTCTTTGTAGCCTAGTGGCTCATCCTCGTCAAAACTCTCACCTAATGGTGCCTCTGGTTCTGGGGTTGGTTCTGGCTCTGGGTCAGGGGTTAACTTTTGTTTTGCCTGCTCTTGAGCCTCTTGTGTTCTTATGTTTTCTTTCTGTGTGTTTGCAGTTTTAACTTCTGGAGCAGGTGCACCTTTGCCTACTTCACCTGATAGTTCTGCTTGATCGCCTTTAAGGCTTACTTGATCTTGTGATACAGTTTGAGTTGTTTCGTAATATTCTCTTACTCTTTCTTCATTACTTTTTACAATTTCACTGCCTTCAACGATGTCGCCCTTTGCATTTACAGGCATGTTTCCAATAGCACGTTCACTTTTACCTGCTTGGACCATTGCGTCAAAATCAATAATTGCGCCTCTGCTTGTTCGTTTCTGTACCATTACTTTAAAAACTCTCTTATATTTAAACTATATTTATGACTATCTACCTTATGAGCACCTAGTAAATAGAGCACATAACTTGCAACACTACTGCCTCTACCAACACCTCTTACAAGGTTGTGCTTTTTAAAGGCGTCAACTATATATATCACTAATTGTAGCATAGGATATAAATTTCTGGCTTTGTATAATTCTAACTCCATCTCTACTCTGTTAACCTCTTCGGGCGTTCGTTGTAGAAGTTTAGCATATACAAATTCCTCTACGTCTAAGTCTTTGTAGTGTTGCGGTATGTTAAAGTCTAGACTCCAATTAGCCTTATCAGTAATTGAGGGCAGGTCTAATTCACTTGCGAACTGATTGTATTGCTCTGCACTTATAAATGGAACATCTTCTATGTTCACACCTCTGTACAGTAATTCAATACCTTGTTGTTCTGTTGCTAGACTCTTATCCATATTTATTTTTTGTTTTGATAATTCTGTATCTCTCTTATTAGCAATCTTTTTATATCAGATTGAGAAGGTCTAACATGTTCCCAACCATTACCTCTCATAGTCATTCCGGAAAGATCATAATACCATTTCTCTACATGATTTACTATTTTTTGATGTTCTTTAGCATCCTCAATTGAGTCGTACGTCCTGCCATCAGTAGTTTTGTATGAGGGTTTTGTATATAAGGTTTCAATACCGTGTTTGTCAACTTCCTGTTCAGGTTGTTGAAAGTTTGTTTGTAAATGTGTTATAGTAGCCATGTGTTATTCCATAATTTAAAGTTAATATGTAGTCATTATACATTAAAATTACTATTTGTCAAGTCCCAAGGATATATTTCTGTTCTATCTGGACTATACTCGTAAAAGTTTTCTCTACTAGCCATAATATTATTTACTAAATCAGTAGGCATGTTCCAATGATCATATGTCATACCTTTGCCATCGTGATCAAACGAATCTCCTACATAGTCTGTTGCTAATACTATAGGTATGTTGTGTTTGTTTGCATATTGCTCTATTATGTTTGCCCATTGTTGTCTAGTTTTAAGTGTGCAATGGGTTGACTCATGATGATTAATAAATCCTCTTGCTCCTCTTTTAGTTGATATGAACAAGAACATCCACTCACTGCAAACACTAAACAAATAATCTAATGTTGCTGTTGTTTCTGATTCAGGTATGTGTTCAATTACATCTATGCATATTACACCTGGTACTGATTCAACAGTTGGGAATGTAGTATGAGGCTCATGACATGGATCGTATAGTATTGGTTGTTGGCTATTTGTTTCAGCAATTATATCATGCATTCGCTGTCCTTCTTGGTAAGCAAAAGCAGGACCACAACCGTAATCCATCCATTGTGTTGGAGCATGATGTTGTATCATACAATTCCAAACAGTAGCCTTATGCCATTCTAGTAAAGCCTTACCACTGAATGCATTCTCTTCTGCTAAGAGTTTATTGCGTTCTATGTACTCTTTATGATTTAAACTAAAGTTGGTTTCCATTTTGTTTCTCTTCGCTTAATAATATCTTGAATATCTATTACTTCTCCGGACTTTGGATCACCTAACATTTTCTCTACGTTGTCATCTATCTCATCGAACACCATTGTTATAAGTTTGTTTACACCTTTCTCTTGTCTGTCTTCCATAACAACTTGCTGTTCTACTTCATCTATACCTGTGTTATCAAATGTTGTTGAGTCATATCTTTCCCACCATGGTCTATCCCAAAAAGGAAATTCACCTACCCAAGTGTTGTCCACAGGCAAGTCGTAATCATTTGGGTCATCATTCATATAACTATAGCCTATGTTTGCAAAGTTATCTTTAAGTCCTACAAAGTCTGTGTAAGTATGCTCGTCTAGTAATGCATTAAACTTTGAGTGTAAGCATTCTATTAGCATTGTCTCTGATATCATAGGCAATACTAAAAAGTTATTATCATAATCTGCAAAATACTTTTCCATTAATAGTATCTGATCAGGAGCATAAACAATACTTTCATTTATTATGTCAGTTAAAAGATATATTATCTTTTGAAAGCCTTTGTTTTGACTTACTGTTCCAGCAGTAAATCCTTCTACTCCTTCAGTGTGAATTGAAAAATCTACCTCGTAATCCTTTTGCTCCAACATCCTTGCATCTGCATTTACAAATAATAATTTTATAGGAACTGTTTTATGTAATCTTAAACTCTTCATGATTTTTTTGCTTTACCTCTTAATGTTTTTGTGTATGACTCTACTGTTAAATTAAGAAGTGCTTCAGGACTATAATCGATTTCGTTATATGTGCCTTCTATGTTTCCTATTTCCATTACACTAGGAGAGTTATCTGTTTTTAAACTTGTTATTGCTATCTTGTCTCGGTATGCCAATTGGGCAAGTTCTACCATGCCTCTTACTTGATCGTACATTGGACTACCTGGCTTTAGTTTAAACAATCGTTTGTTAATCTTTTGGATCTCATCTAGCAGAGCGTCTTCGTTTAATTGTAGGTATTTTTCCCAATTATCCATTGTTACCCCATTTGATTCTAAACATAGCCATATAGTCTTTAGCGGCAAATCTAATTTCGCCTGGCTTTACTTGAAAGTCCCAAAACTCTCTGAGTCCTATTAACTTACAAATGTTTTTAATTTCGTTTTCTGTTTTGCTTGATTGCATCTTAGATGTTGCACCCTTGATCTTAATTCTATTAACACGCCAATCCATCCAGCAGTCAAAGAAGTATGCATTCCTTTCTGTTATGTTAGGCTGTAAGTGTCCAAATGCATCTATCATTTCCTCATCTGGAAACAGATCCATATACGTTTTACTGCGTAGATTTGTTAAGGTTGTCATAATATTCAAGTGTGTATTGATTAATTTTTAAATACTGTCTGCGTTGTCTAAAGATAATGTCTGTTGGAAAGTTTGGATCTGCAGGAATAACATTTTCTAGACTATGGCTTTCATGGTTGCCCCATGCTTTTACATTATAGCCTTTTATCTTGTGTTCAAGTCTGCCAAAGGCCTCTAAGTTTTCTTCTTGATCTATTTCAAGTAAGTCTACTTTCTTTAATGAATACATTGCTGTTGATTTAAAAACGTCTGGTGTGTCTATAATAAAAGATCTTATACCATTGTTATTAGTATTGTCTATCATTACTGTAAATTTGCTTACGGATGATGTTAGTCTTGTGTAGCGACCTTTACTTTCTTCACTAGTAAATCCTAGTTGTGTAAAAATATTCTCCATTAGTCCGTCGTTGTTGTTAAGTATAATACCTGTTGTAGTTTCTAACCCTGCTGAATTACTAGCGGGCCTGTCGTTTACTATTTGATAATGATCCTCTACTTTCTGATTCATTATACTTTCGCTTACTAGATATACATTAAAGTTATGCATCTTGTTTGAATGTTTAAAGAATCCTGTTTCAGGATCGAACTCTGTGTTTGGTAGTGTGATGTCTGCTAGTGAAGGTATCATAAATCCTAATCCAGTTGCTCTAAACTTATTAGGTATGTCCTTATTGTCTTTAAGTAATATAATACTTTTGTTTTGATTCCAAATAGATGCTCCACTATCTTTATGCCTGCTTCTTAACGTCCAGCCTAGTTGCTCTAGCCTTTGATATAATTTTGCAGGAGAGCCTAAATTAGAGTTGTAACTGTATTCTAAAAAACTAAAGTTTGCCTTCATTATTCCTCTTCTGCTGTGTCACATTTATTACAACAATCGTCTGTACCACACTTGTCATGTAGCACTCCGTCTTCGTCGTATCCGTTTTCGTCTACCTTTATTGGACTATAGACTTGCGGTTGCTTTTTATCCTTATCCATATATGTCTCCTATATGTATTACTTATCTGATTTTAGTCTCAGATTAATAACATAACGAAGACCTTTTAGGACTGGCTTTACTTCATGTAATTCATCATACTTATAAAGCACACCGTCTTTCTGTTCTAGTTCTATAAGTTCATTATTAACAAATGGAGCACCGCCTTTAAAGTCTGTACTTGCATTTAATTGTATAATTAAACTCTTGTCGCTCTCTTGTTGCCCTTGGCTGTAAGAGTCTGTGTGAGGCTGTATATGACACCCTCTGTTGTATTTTAATACTCTAGCATAAACTAAACTGTGATCTTTTACTTGCTCTTTTACTTCTTGCCAAACAAAATCAAATTCATCTTTAGTGAACTTAGATAACATAAAGTGTCCAATGGCACTAGGGGCGTGCCTATCTACTTCTTGCTCGTCTATTGTTACTCTGTTTACAGAATTGTGATAAAGTTTGAATACATTTTGAACAGAGTCATCTGATATTAGTTTGCTGTATCGCTCCACATTATCTCTTCTTTATAATCTCATCTACTAGACCAAAGTCTAATGCTTCTTGTGAAGTCATAAAGTTATCTCTATCCATTGCTTTTTCAAACTGCTCATACGTTTTGCCTTTAGTATTATGTATAACGTATGCTTCTGTAAGTTCACGTTTGATTCTAATAATCTCTTTAGCACGGATTTCAATATCACTTGCTTGTCCACTTGCTCCGCCTAGTGGCTGATGTATCATATGCCTAGCACCTGGTAACATAAAACGTTTACCTGGGGCACCTGAGTTAGCAAGGAATGAACCCATGCTTGCCGCTTGGCCCATTACAATAGTTGATACGTCTGGCTTAATATATTGCATAGTATCGTACATAGCCATTCCTGATGTGACTGTGCCGCCCGGACTATTAATATAAAAGTTGATATCTGCGTCAGGATCGTCTGCTTCTAAGAATAGTAACTGAGCACAAATACTATTTGATACTTGGTCATTTACTTCTCCATTGAGAAACACTATGCGTTCCTTTAAAAGTCTGCTGTAGATATCGTAACTACGTTCTCCAGCACTTGTTTTTTCAATTACATATGGTATAAAATTCATCATTCTCCTCGTGTTATTCTTTTACATTTATTAAGTATGGCTTGCATTCCTTGTTTCCTTTGTTGGCTAAAGTATCTGCCTAGTGGTGCAAAGTCTTCCCATTGTAAGGCGTCAACCTCTGGTGTACTTAACCCTTTCATACAGTCGCAAATAATATTACCTATACCATTTACAATGTATGCATCACTAATTAGTTGGAATGACCAACCCACTGCATCTTCTCTACCGTCTATCCAGACTTCACTCTGACAACCGTATACAAAGTTATCTTGTATTCTTTCTATATTATCGTCTGTATCTGAACCAAAGTCCAAGACGTATTCGTATATCGCATTGGGGTCACCCAATGCTTCAAATGTATCTACGAATTGTTGTAAGGAATTGACCATAGTTATATATTACTATGATATTTACTATTTGTCAAGTATTATTCAGTGCCATCCCGGTTTAATTCTTTTGGGCTCACTAAATCATACTCTGAACCAGTAGTTAGTTGTACTAGTGTTGTGACGTCTGCATTAGTCGCCTTGTAAAACTCTGCTGGGTCTGTGCTATCTTTTTGAAAATAGGTAACATATTTTGCACCATCGTTTATACCATCACTAGGGTCGTCAATCATGTGTAGAGGTGTGTAACCATCAAAGGTTTCTGGATTAGAACCTTGTACACCATTTGCTTCTTCACCACCAAAATGTGTTCCTCTTACTAAAGATCCTTTTGCCACACTTGCTAATGTTGATGCTACATTTTGTTGTTCGTCTGTGTTTGAAGGATAAACTCTGTTATCTGCCATCATACTCTCCTATATAATATATAACTATTTATCTTTTTGTTAAATAGTAGTATGCAAATATCATTAGTCCAGCCAAATTTTAGGCAAGGCGGCAAAATATTCTCAGGGTACTGGTTACCACACAGTATTGCCTGTGTTTATACGTTCGTAGAGGAAAAGAATCCGGACTACTTTGATGTCAATAGAGTTATATTTAGGCGTGAGGCTGTTGCTGTTGCGTCAGAGAGTATGCGTAATGACGGCATGGTATTGTTTAGTTGTTACATGTGGAATTGGGAATACAACCTAGAACTATCCAAACGTATCAAAGAGATCAATCCAGATGCTATTATTGTATTTGGTGGACCGCAAGTAAGTGAGTTCAGACTCGAAGAACAGCAAGAAGAATTCTATTGGGTAGACAGTTGGATTGTTAGTGAGGGCGAATTAAGTTTTGAGAAACTAACAAACGATATCAGAACAGAAGGAACAGTACAAAAAACATATGATGCACAAAGACTAATGGACTTAGATATTCCTAGTCCTTATGTAAATGGATTCTTTGATGCTATTATAAAAGAGAATCCAGATATCAAGTGGAGCACCACACTAGAAACTAATAGGGGTTGTCCTTTTAAATGTAGTTTCTGTGATTGGGGTAGTCTAACTTACAGTAAGATTAAAAAGTTTCCTGTACCAAAAGTATATCAAGAAATAGAATGGCTAGGCAAAAACAAAATAGAATACATCTTTGTAGCAGATGCTAACTTTGGTGTGTTCCCAGACAGAGATTCAGAGATAGTAGACATCATGTTAGAAGTACAGGCAACATATGACTATCCAAAAGTATTTAATGCTAACTGGCATAAGAACAGTAGACAGAATGTTATACCAATTGTTAAGAAATTAACAAGCAACGGTATGAATAGAGGAATGACTCTAAGTGTTCAGAGCATGGACACAGATGTATTGAAGGCAATTGAAAGAAAGAATATGGACATGTCGCATTTAAAAGATATGTTTGATTTAATTGAGAAGGAAGGCTTAGGCACTTACACAGAACTAATACTGCCTTTGCCCTTAGAAACTCCTGACAGTTGGCGTAAGGGTCTAGCAGAAGTGTTAGACATAGGACAGCATAACAGTATAGAGATATGGTTCCATCAAATATTAGAGAATGCACAAAGCAATAGTCCTATCCATAAAGAGGAACATAAATTTGAAACTGTAGAACTAGCAGGATATGTTAGCGGAGACCTAGACGATGATGACGACGGCATACTAGAGCGAACAGAAGTTGTAGTTGGCACAAAGACAATGCCCTACAAAGATTTTATAGACAGTTGGATGTATGCAACAATGATAATTAACTTTCATTGTGGAGGCTGGACACAATTACTTGCTAGGTATTCTCATCAATCAGACACAGAAGAATACAGACAGTTTTATGATCGCTTGTTTGATTGCTTGGCTAGTGACATAGGACCAGTAGGAGATATATGGCGTAAGGTAGAAAGCATTATTCAAGACTACACACAAGGCAAGCCTAGTCCTTACAGCGGACATACTCTGCTTTGGTATTTGAATAGACTACTGCATGAGGATTGGGACGCAACACAAACATTTATAAAAGAAACATTTAATAACTTACCAAGCGAACTGTTAGAAGCACAATGCGACTTCATGTATAGTCCTGAGAAGATAGACGACTACAAGTTTAAGAAGTGCTACAATGCACATTGGTTTGATTACTTAAAAGGTCGAGAAGGTCAAGTTAAGCAAGGTAGAACTTATGTAAACTTTGAACACGACCAATCACACTCACTAGATGATCATCTAGAAAAACTATACTTCAGACGTAGATTCGGATACGGAAAATATACTATCACATAAGAAAAAGCACTCCGAAGAGTGCTTAATCTATTGAGGTAAATTATGGACTTTATCTATATGATAGGTGCCATGGCAATTGCCATCGTATAAAAAATTATCGTAGTCAATCCTAGCATGACATAATCGTCGCTAGTGAATTGATTTTTACGAAATTCGTTACGGAATGTTCTTGCAACCTTTACTAAAGTTGACATTTCTTGTTCTCCAAGTTCTATATGTTATAGCAACTCGTTCGCATTTCCTTACGGACAATACTCATTTACATAAAGTTCCTTAACTTTTGCCTAGCCTTAATAGTTCCATAAGCACTAGCAAAGCAAATGTTGTTGAAGAGATTGCTGTATCTTCAAGTGTATTTATCTTACATTAACAACTGAGTTAAGTTTTCCGGTATATTTGATCCAAAAAAAAGCACACCCGGAGATGTGCTTTTTATTGTGTTTGTATTCTAACTTAGAATGATTTAGATAATGAGAACATTACTGTATCTTCGTCCATCATTGATGATCCGCTGTCAGCAGTAAAGTCAACAAAAGCCAAACTACCTTCAAGACCCATTGGAAGATCAAAAGATTTTGATATCTTCATGTTGTCTCCAACCTCGTCCCACATACCAAACGAAAGATCAAAACCCATTACTGAGTATCCAAATTCCATATAGTCTGTGTAGTCGTCTTGTCCCATGTAATAATCTACAGATACGCCCATTAATTCTGTGCCCATATATATTTCACTACCGTCTAGGTCTGAGTCGCCGTTGTAACTGTAGTTGATGTATCCAACATTTAGCCAGTCGTTGGACCACATAGCATACAAATCTGTTTCTAGATCTGAGTTATCTGCATAGTCAACTTGTCCTAGCCAAGCACCAACCATAAAGCCACTGTCGCCAAAAGCATGATTGTAACTTGCCCAAGCGGACATGCCGCCGTCAGTTTGTGATACACCTCTAAATAGATAGTCACTATCCGCACCTGCTGATATACCAGCGGTAGCCATAGTAGGCATCCCTGCCAATAATAAAACTGCAAAAGCAGTTGTGAATGATTTTATCATTTCGTTTCTCCTTGTTATTGTTATTGTTTGGAATAAAGGGGCAGTTAAGGCCACCCCATTCCCTGGTAGTCGTTTACTTCCCTGTTGGGTTAAGCAAATGGATTACGATAATAGCAACAATTAGTCCAACTAATCCTGCTTCTCCTAATCCTGATACCAATGCTGTGATGTTACCAACTACGTCTCCTATAAATCCAGTAGAACCAAATAGCAGACTTGCTACTATCCCTAGTCCTAATGCTGAGACGAAAATTGATGTTAATCCACTTATTGCTGAGTGGATTTGTTTTACTACGTTATCCATAATTTACCTCCTTATGTAACATAAAAATGGCCTAGAGAACGTCTATTTCTGTCTGTTTTCTAAACCATCAATATTATTTAAGATACGAGCAACCAGATATAACAACTCTGATAATGGTTTTCACCATGTTTAAGGGGTCTTAAAGGGATAGGGTTTCTTCGTATGGAATAAAACTAGGCTGTTTTCGCAGTTTTTCTGCTAAAAGCCTCAAATTCTTACGTCGAACTTTCCTTCTTGATTCTAGGACGTTTCTTCGTAAGTTACGGAGTCTCATCCTGTTATTTCTTTTGCTTGTAATCTTTTTCATATTAACACTTTTATTTACACTTCGAGATCGTATATTCTCTCTAAAAGTGATTTCACATCTTTAGAATCTAAGTGCCCAATTACATCTTCTGTTATACCTGATGTATAACATAGTTCATCATGATAGAGAACTGCTACTTCCCAAAGGCCTGCCGCACCTCCGTAACTGTAAGTAGTTTTGATAACACTTGCACCATAGCCATTTGGAAAGGAGTATTCATATTGAATACCTTCTGCCAATTTGTTCTTCTTGACCAAGTAGATGTTAGTGTCCAGTTTCAATATTCACTCCAAATAAGTATCCTAATAGAAAAAATAATGGACCTATGATTAATAGATCCATTACCAAGTGTAGCATAAAGGAAAGAGCAAATATCTCTTTCCAATGTGTTTTGCAGATGTTGAGCCAATCGCTAAATCTTTTCAACACTACAACTTTTCTCCTACTGCAAATCCTCTAAATGTTTTGAATCTTGGAAACCTAAGGCTCCAAACATCATCAGCGTCTTGGCTTTGTGTTGCCGCATCTGCTCTAATCTCAACTAACTGTCCAATAACTGATTCCTTAACTGCCCATACGTCTTTACGCATATCATCAGTTAAGCCACTACCAACATTAAGATGAAAGTCTTTGCCATCGTCGTTGCCCTCAACAACTAATGCTCCAAGCATACCAGCATTTTTGCCTGTACCCTCTTCAACACCAACTACTGAAAGTGTTACTTCAATGAACGGCTTAATCTTTAACCAAGCATGACTACGTTTACATTTGTAGCCATCATGTGCAGGCTTTATCATTAGACCCTCATAGCCTTCGTCTAATGCAAGTTTGTTCATTGCTTTGAACTTTGCCTGCCCTTCGTCTAAGTCAAGGTTAACAAGTGTTGCTTCAACTAACTGTATTCTGTAGTTAAACAATCCACTTAGTTGCTCAATCCTATCACGTCTATCAATAGCACTCATTGGTGTGTAACCAGCATTGAACTCATCTATTGTTAGCATGTCAAATACAGCAAGATATGAATCCTCAGTTTGAGCACCCTCTTTTCTGTGTACTTGTCTCATAAGTGTTTGGAAGTCCTCACTCATTACTTCGCCATCAAACACTAAGCCTTCAAACTCAGGCTTGCTTAATGCTTCTTCAATGTGTGGAAAGTTTTCTAGCAACTTACCATTACGTGAATGTAATGTAGCACTACCATTTTGCACAATAGCAATAACTCTTACGCCATCATACTTGTATTCGATATAGCATACGCCTGCTATCTTCTTAGGATGTTTAGCACCATCATGTGCTAACATACAACCAAACAATGGAATAGTATCCTTTGCTACTTTATTAATAAGTTTAGCACCAGTACCACAACGTAAGTCTTTGATAAGAATCCTACGATACCAATCGTTCCATTGCTCGTTAGTAGACAGTTTCATTGCTTGAAAGATTGCATCTCTGGCATCGTGTCCAGTAAGAGTTCTATGTTGCAATTGACTTGCTAACTCTTCGAACTCTTTCATTGGATAGCCTTCGCCGTCTTTACCAGACCTAACAGGAACTTGCTTAACACCAAATGTTACCATTGGGTCAAGTGCAAGTTGCACACCCATAATAAAATCATTGTCAGTATAATCAGCAACTGTACCTGTGCTTTCTGCAACATAGTCCAGTACTGGTTTAAGAATAGCCTGCTTGGCTAGTGAACTATTGTCCGCTTCTAATTGTTGTATAGTATTCCAAGGATTCATTATACTGCCTCCTTGATTCTATTTACAGCAACATCCAAGTCCTGGATGATGTCTGTAATTTCTGTAAAGCCAAATGCTTCAACAATAAAGTAACAAGTACCTTGCTTGACCCAATCAGCATCTAAAGTTTCGTAACCTAGTTGCGGAACTTCAGCAATAATATCACCAACTGATAGTGAGTGCATGTCTCTGTAAGTAACTTGCTCACCAGTATGTCTAGTAATAGTTTTCATAGCAAAGCCTGACACATGAGCATCAAACACATTGTCTGTCATTGTGTCCTCGTCCATGTACTGTCCGTTTAATACTCCGAACACTTCATCTTTGCTTTGGATAGTGTAGTCAATGTCTCCATTTGCTAAGCCACAGTATCTTCCGTCTACTTCACATACTTTAGTGTAATGTGAGAAGAACTCTGCTTGAAAGTCTATTTTTCTGTTATCGCCTCTACCATGCATAGTTTCCATCTTTGCATTGTATAGTGGATACTTTTTAGCGGCGCCTGTGTGTCCGCCTTCGTTTGAATTAACAAAATCTGAGATCTCGTTAGTTACTTTGATTTGATAAATGTTATATTTCATAGTTTAACTCCCTTAATTAATTTAACCTATACATATAGTATAACAAATTTTTAAGATATGTCAACCGTTTTTGGGTGGAAATGTGCATTTAAATAGTCTTAAATGCTGGTTTTGAATGGTTAGTAGTCTTCTGGGTAATCTATTTCGTATTCAAGATCATCACATGCATTACTAAGATCTCTTAGTTGTTCTGAAAACACGTCTTCCATCTCATATACTTTAGACTCTAAATTGTTAGATGCCTCGCGAACTTGATTAGCATAGTATTCTAGTTCTTTCTCTTCTATGCCAACTTGATCAGCAAGACTGGATAACTTCACAAATATCTCTGTAGTTGTGTCGTCATACTTGATAAGTTTAGTTGCCTCACGAGCAGAAGTTAAAGCAGATTCCATATCATCACGGCGTTTTTCAAGTTGTTGCAACTTGATTTTCTTTGCCTGTAATTCTTCTTGGCTTTCTCTGATTTCTAGGAACTTCATGCTAGTATTTATCAACTACTGAGCAATTACATTGCCCAGTAAGTTTCTCTCCTAGGATCTACACAAGTGCCTACGTCGTTAAGACCAATAGTAGTTGTGTGTGGACCACTGCCATCATGCAGATTAGTAAAAGTAATCTCTACACTAGGCTCAACATAGTTACCGTACTCAGTAACTTTGTAAGCATCTTTAGTAAAAACAATTCTACCACTTGGATTAGGAGTAAACTCTTTCTCATACCTAGTAGCCGCCGCCTTAGCAGATGCTACAGTTTTGAATTGACTCTTAACTGAATATGACTTAGCACCAAAAATTGCACCAGTCTCTTTATTTTCTAATATAAACATAAAACTCCTTACCTTTTTATTTAATATACATATAGTATAGCACCTTTTCAGATCTTGTCAACCCCTAAGTCTAACTTATTTAAGTTATCTATACTAATCTCTTCACCAATCGGAGTTACGTTATAACGATACCCTTCAATAGTATCGTTAATTTGCTCTAGTACCATACCAATAGAACCTGTTATCCATTCCGAATGTCCTCGTCCATCCTTTTCAATAGACATATCTAATTGAGTTTTCAAAGTCTTCTCAATGTTATTGATGTTCCTAGTGTCTCCTGCCCACACATAATCAAATGTTGCTGTGTGGTTGAGATGACTGTAAGAGTTTTGGTAAACACCCAGCCTTATCTCTGGGTGTCCTGTTATTCCAACTTTACATGCAGGTTCATACAAGTCCGGATGTTTCTTATAGAACGGACAAATTTTTACATATAATAATTTCATATTAAAACCTGCATTGTGCTTGTGGTAAGTCAAGTCTACCAATTTCTTTTTTATACACACTTATGAGTGCGTCATAAACTCTCCATTGGTCATGTATTCTAGGTTCAGTAAAGCCTTGCTCATGTAAAGCATCATAGTATAGTTCCTTGAGTGCTTCTTGTGTACTGCTCGGGTCACCATATAGTTCAACTAACTTTTCTCCTAGTTCTATATCAAACTGCTCATCAAGTGTGAAGCCTTCTATTTCACATTGCTTATACAATAATGCCATAGGTCTCCAAACTTCTAACTCCGCTGGAGCCATTGGCCAAGTACGTTTTTGGAATGCAAGTGCTCTTTTGAAATACTTGCCTTTAGTTCCATAGTCATCAGTCATTTCAAAAATAGTTTGACCACTTTTAATCTGTGTGAAGCCACCTTCGACTGGATGTCTTTTCGGAAGATACCCTGTTGCACTAAGAATGTTATTCATACTTACAGTTGCTGAGTCTTTTACTTCTAGTAATATCATAAACTCATCATAAGCAGATAGTTTTCTTTTGTTCCTGCTGTTAATTCGCACCATATTGGTACCTGCTTTGTTCACAGCAAATTCAACAATGTCATCAAACTCCTCAGGAACTTCAACACCATCTTCTATCATTTTATCAACATCTAAGAACCAAACAGGAAATTTTGTGTATCCTTGTCTCTTCATGTTTTGAACTGTGTGATGTCCGTCCCAAATAAACACATATACTACACCATCTATGGTAACTCTGATAGCACAAGGTACGATTGGGCAAGTATCATCCCAGTCGCCTTCTATTTTAAAAATATGATTTGGTGCAACATCACGTTGGAACCTAGGCCATAAGTATAATTGATCCCACAAGTACCAGTCAAAGTGCAAGTAACCTTGTAGTTCAGGATCGAATGTCCTAACCTTTGGCCTCTTGTTTGGACCTAATACAATATCAATTGCTTGTGAAATGTCCTCTAACGGAATAATTCCGTGCGGGTAATTTTCTGCCATTGTGCGAGTGTCAATAGCATCGTCTTTCATATCAAAAGGTTTCTCAAATTTTTTGAGGAACTGTTTGATTTCTGTTTGTCGGTTATAGGCTCCGACCTTGCCTGTATTTTTAGACATATAGTCTCCTTTAAAATGCCTGCGTAACGAATTACTGGGGCGTTAGTTATGCAACTGCTTCACGAGTGAATGGGTCGCGTTAGTATTAATATAGCACCAAACATATCATAAGTCAACCCCTTTTCACAACTCTGTTAATAACTCAGCACTTAATGATAAATAGAATTGTAACACAACTGTAACATGACTGTTACATAAAGTTTGCAGAATCCAACAGGAGTGAAGTAAACTAACAGTAAGGTTTAGTTGGTTATCACAAAAAAGGAGAAAAAGATGGCGAATCCAATAGGAACAGTAGCCATGCTAACTCGCAGTTATGCATCGGTCTATTTTGAAAAATTCGATAAAATGATGAAGGCAGGGTCTTTTGACAATGTTGCCGGACACGTTTTTAGTTGATTTAACACCCACAAAAAAGAGGACCGCAATGGTCCTCTTTCTATCTAACAGTTGATTACTTCTGTTGTGCTTTGAATTCCTTTTGGAAGTCTTTAATCATTGCGTCTTTAGTTTTCCTAGCATCTAACTTAATGCCTACTTCTAAAGCCTTGTCATCAAGTGCTTTCTTAGTAAGTTTAGTCAGTTCTGCTTTGGAAGGAGCCTTTACTTTTGGCTCTGCCTTTGCCTCAACAACAGGTGCTTTTTTAGGAGCAGGTGCTGGTGCTGGTGCTTTAGCAGGTGCTGGAGCAACTGAGTCTTTGTTTCCAAATACTTTGTATGCTACAAATCCTGCAATAGCAACTAAGACAATAATTCCGATAATATCCATGGTTTATCTCCTTAATAGTTTGTCATAGTTTCCTAATAAGTCATACCTATCAGGCTGTGTTGGGTGGTTTAAATTTGAAGGATTAAATCTTTTGTATATAGTCGACCCAACTCTACTATCAACAATATCGAAAACATCCTTCATACGTTCTGAGTTTGACTGATAGTCTAAACCGTAACAACGACTTAGTAATCCTATATCAAACTCAAGGTAACTGCAACCAAACTGGTCTTCATCACCATTAGCAACACCCAACCCATCTGTTGGTTTCGCTAATATAATAGACTCTGGAACACCTTGTAGTTCTGCCATTGCTGGCACTTCCCAACTCTTAGTTAAACTTTGAATTGGTGCAACATCACCCACGTCTCCGTGTAGTGTCCAGAAGCCTGCCGCCAACTCACTGAAGTTATCAGTGCTGGCAACAAATCCTTTGTGTAAACTTGCTAAGTTATAAAGAGTAACCATACGCAACCTTGCTCTGATATTACCTCTTCTAATCTTAGTTTCTTTTGTATCATCTTCATACTCACTTAACCTAGCATCTAAATGACTTATGCTTTCACACATTGATTTAAATTCTTCTGTTAAGTCTACTTGAAAATGTTCTATGCCTAGTTTCTCACAGGCTTCAACGCCTCGCATAGTTTCATCTGGGTGTTGTTCAATTGGGAGTGTAACACCTATCACTCTATAACCTGCATCTCTAAACAATGAGGCTGTCAAGGCACTATCAATGCCACCACTCATACCTAAGACAACTGTCTCTATATTATAAGTGTTTTTATATTCTACTAGATCAGAAACAAGAGCGTCTCTGAGTTCAACTATGTTATCTGCATACACCTCTTTTTCCATTAAGGCTGATAGCAATACATCTAAGTCATCGTCTAATACAATAGGGTCTCCGCCTCTTGCATTGAGTCTTAAAATACTGTCTTTAATATCCATAATCCTGTGTGTAGTTAGTCTGTAATAGTATTTACCATAAAAAAAAGGCCCCGAAGGACCTTTTTTGGTTTAGCAATGCTTACGATGTAGCCATTGCTCTGTAACCCGCGGCAATAACAGCCTTCGAAGGAGTGCCTAAACGATAAACGTTTCTGCTTCTTCCTTTTGTATCGGATACAGTATTTAGGTAGATTGGATATCCAGAGAAGCGTAATGCTTGGATTACTGCTTGTGGGTTTCCAATTCCAAAGAATGCTCTCATTTGAGCACTTGATAATGTTCTTCCTTCTGAAAGAACCGCTAGGACTTTGTCCTGCTTAGTAGTAGTTGATATAGTCATATGACCTCCGTTTTCAACGTTAAACAAAATACTGCTTAAATCACCTAGTGGTAATCTTCACAGTTATATAATAGTAACATCAATTTATGTATTGTCAACCGGATTTAGGATAAAAGTTTCTATTTCTCTGCAAACTGCTTGTTTTAATTGGACTTTAATGCCTAAACTATTCACATATTCACATGCTATTTCCATTTGTTCTCTGGTCAATAGGTCTGGCTTAAAGAACATGCAATGGAAGTCAGTCCAAGTATCAATTATATCGAATTGTTTCTGTGTTGTGACTCTTAAACAGCCGTTTGAATTGGAATTAATATTGGTATTGATATACTCCTCGCCACATAAAACAGTATAATAAGAATATTCAAACGGTGTAAACGACCCAAACAAATCAAACTGTAGTGAATTTATATCAATATTATCGAATACTTTTACATCTATATAGAAAGGCCACATACTTAAATAGTGTGTTGGCTCAGGTTTATTTAGAATATTAGAATATACTTGCACAGACTTTTTAATATCATCTCTATCAATTGGTACTAAACTATTACCACCTAGTCCTTTAAACATATTTGTGTCTGTGGGTTTAGTAAAGAATATCTTACTGTCTAGTATCAAGTAATCCTCTTTAAAGTAATCAACCATAGCAAGTTTAACAAGTTGCTGACTATCCCAGCCATGACTAGGATAATTGTAGTCAGGTAGGTCTGCTCTGGTAAGTATGGTGCATTTGAACTGTTTGAAGTGGTGCCTTAGACGCTCACAGACGTCTTGTGCTTCGTTTAAAAAGATATAGTAGTTATTTGGGTTAGTTACGAACTTTTGTATGCTTTCTGCTTGAATAAGACTACGTTCTAAGTCTTCCTCATAGGTAATAGTGAACAGATTCATTTATCATTATTTAATATTGCCAACGTTTGTAATACATTTTATCACGTTGTTTAATTGCTTGTACCATGTTAGGTGTTAGTTTTGTTGTTACCTTATCAAATACTGCTTCTAGTTGTGCAAATTCAAATCCCAATTGGGCCGTGGCTCCTAGTGACTTTTTAATCATCTTCTGTGCTTCAGGAGATAAATTTTCTTTATTCCCTTTAATCATGTTTATTAATTCGGCTGTGCTTTTATGGAATCCAACATAATACTTTGCAAATTCATCTGTTAATTGAATCAATTGCTGATTATCAACTATTTTTAATTTACCTTTGCTTTGTCTATCAATTTCACCAAGCAATTTTAGGAATCTATCATTTAACCATTGAATACTGTCTAGTCTACCTTGACCATCATACATTACACGATTAGATAAAATCCTGTAGTCTACGTTTTGATCTATTGCTGATTCAAAGAAGTTCTGGAGTTTCATTACCTTGGTGCTCGACGTTCTCTATCAACAATAATAACATTGTCCATATTAAGTCCTGGAACTCCTACTTTTGCTATTGCTCTTGTGATTATTGGAGTAATCATTCGACGAGCAACATTATCTAATATGCCCTGTCCTAGTTTACTATTAATCTTTACGCCTGATTGTCTAGCAATATCATTATAATTAGGAATAATTACAATTTTATTTAATGTTGATGAATAATATATTTTATTAAAATGCTTAGCCATGCTTCTATCTGAATTAATTACATCTCTAAGTATTAATGCATTCTTCTGTAGTTTCTGAGGATCACCTGTGCCCATATCTGAATCACCTGGTGTACCTATGATTGGCCCTACTGATCTTCGTCCATCATATGATGTGCTTTGAGGATCTTGTCTAGTTCCTATTAATGGTCCTTGGTTAGTAGGCTTTGTTGTTCCTACAGTTGCGGCATCAGTTGTAGGAAATGTATAAGTGTCTCCACCGTATACTTTCCTAGCACCTACTTCTGAACCTTTACCGCCTAGTTGACGCATGTTACCAATAGTATTATTAATAATGTCTGCGGCCTGCTGTGGGTCGCTGTCTATCATTTGTGCTATTTGACTTGCTTCACTTGGGTTGAAACCCATTTTCATTAAGTCTCTGTTGTCGTATGCTTCTACATTGCCTGCTGTGAACATAGAACCTATTAGTCCTACAGTTGCGGCCATCTTCTTCCAATCAACTTCGTTTAACTTGCTCTCTGTCATTTTAATACCAGTTGTTTGATTAGCATGGTAGGCTATCTCATCAAAATGTTTTAATACATCTGATACAGTATTGTGATTTAATAATTGTGCAATCTGCAAAAACATTTTAACTTGCTCTCCTATAGAGTCTTTACTCATATCATGCGTAGGATAACCAAGTCCTTTCATTGAAGTTCTAAGCGAATCGCTTTCGTTAAGTTGGATATTATTAAAGTCTGTTAGTTGCATACAACTATTTATCAAACTTAGATATCAAAGGTCCTCAATTACGTCGTCGTATCCTACTGTATAGTAAACAGTTATCTCTTCACCTGCTTTAATAGGTCTAATAGTAAATAACTCTCTTTGATCGCCGTGATGATAGTGAATATTTTTATTAATATAACAATTAGGGTTATCAGAATGATTTATGAATCCTCCTAGTGGTGTTCTAATCCAATCATGTCTATTGGACTCCCATATATGAGTTTCTCCTACGAAAACTCCTGCTTTTAAATTTTCAACAGCAAACAAGCCTAAGCCTGCTTCTGGAATTAGACTGCTTTTAATAGTTAATTCTTTTATTAATGGTCTGTAATGGTGTGTGCCGAATTTCATAATTAATTAAACAAAGTCCTTGTCTATTTGTGAGTTTACAAAAGCAATAAATCCCCAAAACAATAAGCCGCCTATAATTAATGATTTAATTATTGTGCTCCAACTAGCAAGTAAAAAGAATAAAACCATAAATGTCCAAAACATAAACGTCTTTGCTATTGCCCAAATCCAACTAAAAATTTCCATTTACTTCTCCTTTTTTCTAACTATGTATACATTATAGCATCTTTTGGCATTGTGTCAAGTTCTTGTTCCGTAATTTCAAACAACCGATAAATAGTAATATGAACAGATACTATATGCGATTACGAAGTGCACCAGGCAGTGACCAGACAGGGTTTGCTGATGCATCAGCAGTATTAGATAAATTAATGTCAGTTATGCAAGACAAAGGAATACATCCTGAGGATATGGAAATAATTGATGTTAAAACCAGTAAAGAAATACCAGCAAAAGCATTTATTGATATGGCAGTACACACTAAAGGACTTGATGTAGTTAAATCAGCACATGCCTCTAGTAATAGCAAACAAGAACCATTTGGTAGCATATATGATGCAGAAATAGACAAATATGTATCAGAGCAAGTGCCTTACTTACAAAGACCTAACACAGGATATAAAAAAGCAGTAGATGATTTTGTAAGATTAAATCCAGGCAAGACAGAAGATGACTGGAAAGAATTATCAGACATTCAACAAAAGAAATACCTAGACAAGTATAAACACTTATCAGAAGCACCTGTAAACATGCCACCATATAAAAACGATGACATGAGTTTTGTGCAGGGTGTTTACACCACTGACCAAACAGGCAACAAGTATTCAGGTCAGGGTCCTGCTATTAATAAAGGAAAGATACCTGGCTTTAATCTAGAGCATGAGTTATTCCAAGATGAGGACGGTAATATTAATATATTCCATTCTGTTGATGAATATGCAGATAATCCACAGGACTTTATATCAAAATTAAAGAAATTTGGCAGAGATACTATGATTAGAAAAGAATTACATAGAAAACCTCTGAGTTTTGTGAGTATGCGTCCGTTTAATGATGGATATATAGTTAATTCAATAGCAAGTGACCCTAATGCCAGAAACAAAGGCATTGCAAAGCAACTGTTTCTAGCATTAACTAATTACTTAGGCACTCCTATATACTTTGGCAGACAAGTATCACCACAAGGTAAAGCATTTGGCGATGCAATGATCAAAGAACTAGAAGGACAGTTTCGTGTAGTGGGTTTCGATCAACAAACAAAACAAGAGTTTCCAGTAACAGATACTGACACATTATATAATGATCCGGAGGGTGGACAGCAATTACCTGACATGCAACCAAAGGATATTCAAAAAGCCATAACAAATACCAAATTAATTAAATTAATTCCAGAGGGTTATATAACTCCTGAAGCAATAATAAAAGAATATTTACGAGAAGCATACACTGAACAAGGACTATCACAGAAGCAGGTAGCCAGTGTCATATGGGATGCTACCAATAACAAAGACACAGGCATAGCATTTTTAGATCTATTATGGGATTTACCAATGGCTAATATCAAAAATAGAAACTTAATAATACAAAATCCAGACCTAGCACCAGCCAGACAAGGAACAGGCACCCGAAGACCTGCTAGTTATAGAGTACAAGACATGTTCACTATAAACAATTGGCTGAAGGACCAAGGACTGGGCAGACAGATCCAAGTCTCAGAAATACAAGTAGATCCTACTGTACCACCTAAGAACGGTAAGAATGCACTGAAGTTCAGCCTTATTATCGATAAAAAAGTAGTAGAAGTAGCAGATCAATACAGTCAATCCAAGTATCCTAACCTAAAAGACTTTGCAGTAATGATTAAAAAGCACACAGGACATGAGAAAGCATTAGAGTTTTATCACACAGATTGGGAGCATCAGAACGATGCTAATGCTGAAATGCTTAAATCAATGGGAACTGATCCTCTAGATCTAGACACAGACACCGCAAATGAATGGTTAAAAGCACACTCTGTTCCGTACAGAGTAAGACGTATGTTTAATGATGCACAATATGAGATATACTTTGACCTACTTAGTACACTAGAGCCAGTTGGTCCTACAGAACTACACTAAATCCTTCTAACAACTATCCTTCCGAACTGATCCATAGCAACTGAATCCAAGTCTAATTCCGTTAATACTGAATATACTATATCGATCATGCGTTGTGAATTACCGCATATAATAGTTAATGGAACTGAAGATTGATTCATTAATACCCAATTCTCCACCATCAATTCTACTTCGTGATGTCGAACTCCATGTAAATCTAACTGCATGTATATAGTTATCTAGTATACATAACTGTGTGAGCATCGACCTG
>JGI24005J15628_10000237_pt1 | contig 33864 bp, 38 predicted proteins | sample LinPmetageLP40_FD_15628 | JGI IMG/M metagenome (IMG submission 15628)
CATCACCAACATTCTCAACCACTGAAGCGGCCAATATTCTGGCAGGATTTGGCTCGGCAGCCTTTGCGCCCGATGCTGCCCCGAGGCCGAATAACGGTCACTTTGCCTTGGTCAAGAAGAGCAAGAGAGACTACAAGACCAACCGACCGAATACCCCACCGAAGGAGCTCCAGATTGGTGCGACAGAAAAGGATGTCACTGGCCGGACTTGGATTGTGTCCGAGAGAGCGACCCGCAGCGGAGGAAAGTGCAATGTCTGGAAGCTTAATCCTCAATAGATAGCCCAATCCCAATCCCAATCCCAATCCCAATCCCAATCCCAATCCCAATCCCAATCCCAATCCCATTATCATTATCATTATATCATTAAACACTTTTTTGTTTAATTGAAATTCATCTTTGATTGTAGTTATCTTAACATAGTCTACAATAGATATCTTGGATGAACAGAATCAATGTTCATGTAGCGTTTGCGGTTAATACCAGTTATATCCGAGTTAAATCTAGATGATACCAGTTTAAAAACAATTTGATTTTTGTTTTCTATAAGTACGGTAAATAATCAGCGCTTGCCTCAACACTCAACCAACTTTCAACCAACTTTCAACCAACTTTCACTACACACTCAACCATGCTTTCACAGTGCCAGTTCAAGAATGATGCTGGTGTTGTCATCGACCATGCTCAGCAGGGTTGTGCGAAAAGGCGTGTCCAAGGTGACTTGTGTGATCCTCTTGGAAACTATCCCAATGCGAGTAATGTCAAATTGACCACCTACGGACAGGATGTAGTGTCGACACTGCGTCTGGACGGTGATGGTGTTCTGGTCACCTGTTTGGCGGACGGACATTCGGAGTTTGTGGCGGGAGCTAACTACGCAAAGTACGCTTCGTACCTCTTACCGGGTATGGTTGTGGCGCGTCTACCAGAGATATCCGATTTGTTTCGGCACAGGGACAATTCTGGCTTGGAACGGCTGATGCATGCCATCTTCAAGAATCTCGATGACCATCTGCACAACGTTTGTGTGTACACGAAAGACCACAAAGTGGGTGGTTCAACGATGACGATGAACCTCAAGTTCCCACACCCTACCAAAAAGTGGAAGATGTGTTCGGTGACTTCCAACATCGGTGACAGTCCAATGTTCAAGGTGCGCCCGGGACGGGGCGAGGTGACCGAGTTGACACACTGTCTCAATGGTGACACCAAGAAGGCATACCATCTCTACATCGAAGAGTGTCTTCGTAACGGGGTCCAACCGAAGAACGTCTGGCTTTCTAGGTGCAATAGCGGAAAGCCATCCTCGTTTAAGGCACCATGGATTACCGATGAGGATGGACAGCCACGGGCCATCCAGGTCTTCGATTACGAAGTTGATGAGAACCAAAACGTGACGGTCACCGACCACCCTGACGTCAAGGTCTTCTACGAAAATGCACCGGATTGGATGCAAGCATATCTCCAAGCTGGAGGTACCCAAGCACTTCGGGGTCGCAAGGAAAACATCGAGGACATGCAGAAAGGGTTGTTCCCGGCTGCAAACTTCGGCAACACAGTCGAGTGGGGTGTTCAGAACTTGTCGTCTTTCGGGGATAAGACGGACCGTGTCGGCGATATGCGGCGTGTTCTGACTGTGCATACCCACATAGAAGTCATCGAGAGAACACAGGCTATCATCATCGGTTCTGACGGATTCTCCGATGTTGTAACCGACCAGGCAATTCTGGATTCATTCCAAAAGGTCATCCATCAGCCTGGTGGTCCCAGCGCTTCTGCTCACCTGACATCTCTCTACGATTCGATGATGAAGACTGCTCGCGAGACTAAGTCTGCCCCGGGTCTAGAACACAAGCTGTTCCCCATGGGTACAGATGGCTCAATCAAGTGGGATGACGTCTCTGTCGTGGTCCAAATCATTACCATCAAGCCGCCAAAGGGCAGCAAGAACCGGCGGCGAAAACGCAAGTAGATAATTAGCATATCCCTATACCTCTTCATTATAATTCTTCCATTAAAACATTTTTTTCTATAGTACTTAAAATTGATATCTACTGTAACTATTTATACAGTAACTATCAGTCAACGAACAACTCTATCCAAATGCCTAAACAAAACTTTCACACAGATATGGCAATTCAAGAGATGGGTGGGTCTTTGAACGAACACAATCCATTTCAAATCTCAGGAGCTGGGGGTGAAGTGGAGAAAGGTCCGCTACCCATATATGTGCCATTCGTGCCTCTTGAGTCTGAAGAATCGACTGAGATGAAGACGAAGTTCAGAAGTGAGTTGGATTCGACGAGGTCATGGAGTGAAATGCCATCCCGCATCCTCGACGCTATAAGAAATCGAATCAAGCTGAGTATTTGGAAGGGAGCAACTGACAAGGGGGTAGTTTACGGTTTGATGTATGTTGGTCATGTTGATTCTGTGCTTGAGAATCTTGGTGCCGAACATGGCATTCCAAGAGGGTTTCCCATCATCTGGATGCCCGGTCAATGGATAAAGTTCTTTGGGTTCAAGGTCAAGTTCAAGAATGACGACAGAAACGGCGAAACTCCTATAGATGCTGATGGTGTTGCTTGGTTCTTGAAGTATTCTGGATTTCTTGGACACCTAATGACCTGGTCTGATGGTGGTGAATTTTACTGGACTGCGGCCTCCAAGAATAGTTTTGATAGCACCAAGACATTCAGTTCCGATGCTAAGCGGTTGTTTGAACCATTCATGACACATGAGTTGGTTTTAGACTTGCAAGTGCATGGTCTACACCTCAATGCTGAAATGATGAGTGAAAACGACCAGACGCACGGTGCTAGTGTGTTGAGAGAATCGCCAGTATTTACATCCATGGCCAGAGGTGTCTTTCTCGATTTGGTGGGTCACGGAGAATATGACCTTCCGAAAACTAAGGGTCCGGTAACTTACTCTGGCTTTGCCGACACTATTGAATTTTGTACCAAGCACCAATTGCCAGTGAGCGAGGCGGTAATCGCAACCGGTGTAGCAGCGAAGGAGTTTCTGAAATTGCTGCAAAGACTAAGAGATATGATGGATTATTCTTCTTACAAGAAGGTTCTTGGCACAATTCAAGCAAAATACCCAAACCTAGTGGTGATAAGACCCGGTACGATTGAACATGATGGTATTCTAGGAGAAAGGTTGGAGGGTATCGTAGCCCACGCTGTTCTGGGACAACCCCCCGCAAGTCATGATGATATTGTGGCAATGATTGAGGCAGGTGAAACTACCATTTTCAAGTGGAAACTTCCTGGATATACGGTCACTACGATGTGCTGTCGTGAAGCCATGAATGATAAACTAACATTGGGTGAGTTCTGTCACCATGTTGAAAACTGGGCTCCCAGATGGTGTCTGACTGAAGAAGGTATTAACTACTGGACCCATTTTGCCTGGGAGATTATGTTAAGGGCTCAAGAACCCGATACTGACTCCAAAAGTCTTGTAGCACGTCATATCCGCTTGGCAGATGCGGTTCAGACTTCAGGTATCCGTGTAGATATAGAAGAAACAATCGCAACGATGTGTGCCAAGCAAACAGCAATGATGGTTGGTCCATATACTGTGGTTCTGCCTTTCGCCAGTGCTAAAGGTGATGATTACTTGGGACTGGAAGGAGCACTTAATGAGGCTGGATATGTCACCACTAGGAAGAAGAAGCCTATCAAGTCTCAACGAGGTTTCATCTATCTGACTAATGAACCATCTAAGCCCAATAAGAATACTGGTCCTATGTTTCAGATGTCACTACCAGATAATTTGCTTCCATGGCAGAAAGCACGTGTGGGAAAGTTCGAAAAAGAGCATATCACACCAGTAGCGAGTATTTCTGACCTACTCGCCAAGATACAGACACGAATTGAAATCGAGTCGGAGAATGCTTTGGCCGCTATGGACGTCATCACACCTGCCGAAAAGGCTTTGAGAGACTATCTTCAGACTCTTAAGGCATCTTTGGTTGCCAAGATTGCCGAACTAGATTCTAAGGGATTGAAGGGAGTTTTCATGCCTATAGGACCTCAATGTGCAGGCAAGAGTACCTTAACCAAAATACTTCTGGCTTATGGTGCAAAGCAATGTTCTGCCGATATTCATATGGGACCTGAATTCAACTTCTTCCGACTGGGGGATTGTCATTACAGGTGTAAGATTGATGTATTGAATGCTCTGAAGGGTGGGTTTCATGCTATTGTCGACAATACTAATATGAAGCGCATCGATTGTGCCCAGTACAAGGACATCTGTGTTTATATGGGTGCTGAACTGGTATCGGTTCCAATTGCCCCAGAACTATGGCTTTCGTGTACGGACGAAACCAGAAAGTCCACAATCGATGCCTTGTGTGTTCGGTCCCAGATACGCGAAAAGTTAGAGGGAAAAGCCATTTCTAGAGATGTGATTGAAAAGACCATTAACAACTGTCTGACAGACTATAAGACTCATACTTCTACTGATGCTGGACCAGGAGATAGCTTGACAAAGTGGTTGGATATCTATCCCCAACCTTCTTTCAAGGAGGGAGTTTTAGTAGACCGAAATGTGTTGATGTATCGGAACTTATGGGTGACCAAAATGGGCAGACTGGGACTGGCACAGGCTTCGGGTGAAACCATATGGAAAGAAACACCATCACGACCTAATATTATAGAAGAACGTCTTCGCTGTGAACTTCAACGTGGGAATGACGAGTATCATATTACCTTACTTGACCCAGAAGAGTTGAAGTCGGTAAAGGGTAAGGTACCCGATATTGTGGTGGAGGAACAACCTGATGCATTAGGTCTGGGCAGGTTAGTCGATGGTAATGATGAAGTTATTATCGTAGTTCTTGATTGGGAATGGGGACAAAAGTTTAGGGCGTCTTTGGGTCTTCCGAGAAAGGATTTCCATATCACAATTGCTTGGACAGGTATTCGTGATATCCACGATGTTCCAAAGGATGCAACCACTATAGTATAGATTATAGATTATATATTATAGATTACTGATGGAGAACATTAGGATTCATATGGCAGTGTCCAGACAAATCTGTATGCCTCGAATACCTAGATTGTTATCGGTAAATATAGTAGTTACTAGATACTAGATACTATATTATTTTTTTATGTAGATTAATAGGTTGATTCTATCCAAAATAAAATTGATTGAACTGATGTCTATTTTTATATTAGACTTTTCAAAACAAGCAAAATGGCAAATCACGATGAACACAAGCGATGTGCACAGGAGGTTCTCGATGGGCTGGGTGACTACGCTCTGGAGACTAACCGTCTTGTCCAGGAGATTTCCACGAATCCGTACGGTTCTCGTTATGGTAACGACAACTACTCCCATTACGGTACCAAGCCGATAGCCAGGGTATATCGTGCGAAGGAAGGTGAGAGACCGGTTCTGGATAGCAATCCGATGACCGAGGGTGTCCAGATTTTTGAGCGTGGTCGTGCTGACCGAGCAGCTCTTGCCCGAGCTAAGATTGTGGCTACTGGTACCGTCGGAGATGTGGATATGACCGTTGCCGAGATGGAGCACCGCCGAAAGCTGAACCCACGGATGGTAAAGTTTCTGAAGGCTTATCTAGAGGTACTGCAGCGAGCCGAGGCTGAGCGTGACCGGCGACTTGACCTAGCCAAGCAGGAGGGTGAGCGTCTGGCTAAGGAGGCCATGGCGTCTCTCGGTACTTCTAAGGCGGCGGCCGAGGCCGCCACGTTCATGAAGTCGATTCAAGGTGGGCACATGCGAGATAACCAATATGATATGGTTCTTCAACACCAGCATGCGCGACAGCGTGCCGAAAAGCTACTGGAGGTCATCGAGGAGCAGACCTCACTACTGGATTCGGCAAAGACCAACGCTAATTCGGCAATCCAGGAGCCTTTCCCAGAGCCCCCAGCCATCCCAGAACGTACGGATGGTGAACCGGCTAAGACTGTTCAGGCTATACTGTGCGAGGCCTCCCCTGGTCCCGCCAGTATCTACTCAAAGCTTGAGAAGATGACATCTGGACTTCGTGCCTCAACCGATGAACCTCGGGCTGGTTCGTACACCATCGCCGGGGTGAAGGGTCCTGGTCTACCGCGTGTTGAGCTCTACGGCAAGGACATTTTCCAGCGATTCTGTGACATGTTCGAGCTGCTGGTTCGGTACCAGACTGCGATGGACCGATTCAACCTAGATGTCTCCTTTATTGGTGGTGATGGCAAGCAATGGCTGATGCAGGATGAACTAGTCCGGAAGGCCCAGGAATACAACTATAATCAGTTCCTGTCGGTTCTCGAGACCAGTCACCGCGAGGCTACCAAGGAGTTCAAGACTAAGACGGAGGAGATGGAGCATGAAATTAGTTCTCGCACTGAACGACTGGACAACCGACACAAGAAGGATAATACGGCTACCAAGATGGAGCAGACTCGCTTGGACAACGAACGGGCAATGGCGGCCATCAAGAATCCACTAACTGAGAGTGAGCAGGCAACTCTTGCTGCACATGTGGAGCTGGAACGAGTGCAGGAGCAGGCCCGGCTTCGGCATCAGGTGGCTGAGAAGGATGCGCTGGTCAAGGAGCTAGCTGAGTACCGTCGCCTCAACACCCCAGAGATGGTGATGTGTCCAGAGTTCGACCTAGCTGCACTGAAGAAGCTTCGTGTAGACTATGATGCAAACTGCAAGGTCAACCAGCGGCGTCGAGCCCCAGCCAATGCACAGCGATGGGTTCCCACATCGTCTATATGAGTAGTTTAAATTAGTAGTGTTTATATATCTATATTCCCATATTAAATCTTTTTTTTATATAAATTTGATATCTATTAGATGTGGTTGTGCTTAATAACATGATGGAGTCTTCGAACACCCTAAACGATGAGAAAACGAATGAGCTTCGAAGACGATTCTACATGCTACTCAGAAATGGTTGGAGACAGATGACGCAAATAGAAAAACGTCTTTTGGGTAGTGTGGCTTTGGAGTACGAGTACATTTGCCCAATTAAATGGGATGTAGATAGTAAAAATTTCATGAGTGATTTGGCCCAAGCACGAAGAGATGAATTTATTCGAGACAGACAAAGAATCGAAAGCTCTGGGGGGACATGGATAGAAATAAAAAATTGACAGACTCTGCATTGAGTTTTGAATCAATCTGACATGCGAAACATTCTAATTAGTTCTGCCTTCCTCTTAGTTTTAGTGTTAGGATGTTGGGGGCGTACATCGACGTGCTTCACTATGCCACCCAAACAGACATATATTTTAGATGAATCTATTCCTGATGTTAATTCACCCAACTACAAACACGATACCCATTCGTGTCCAACTGGGTATGTTAGATATTTGGCACACAGTACTTTGGAGAAAGAATGTGGTGGTGGAATACCACAATGGATAGTATACTCATATGCGGTTTGTTGTGAAGGTGGTATTCTATTTGCATTTGAAGCTCTTGTAGGATAAATTCAAGTATTGTATAGGGTAGCTATATTTAGTCTTTTTTATTTGAACCATATAGAAAAGAATCAAAATCTCCATCGTGTACTATTATAGAACCAGCGGATTCATTGTCAGATTCAACTGTAACTAAATATCCTTTTTCACAATCTATATAATCTAATTCGTTATAAGGAGACGTTATACCTAAGTTATAGTAAATTCGGGATATACATGAACCCATGATTATTTAAATAAAAAATAAAATTTCAATCAAATTTAATCTGTAATCTATATAAAACTCCCATTAGGTTCACCTATTTTAGGGTCACAATAGTCGCAGTCAGGGTTGGTTGTAAGATTCCAATGACAATCGCCACAATTCAGCTTTTTGTATTTTACTGGTTTGGTATCTTTTATTGAATATGCGATAGTTGCCTTATGTCTATCCTTAATTATGGTTTCCAATTTATCACCATTTTCGAGTCGTAAAATGTCCTCCTTCAGATATTTTGACCGTTCTTCTTTTGATATTTGGAACAGACCGATATTGATGTAAGAGAAGAGTAGTGTTTTGGTGTCCGAACTCATTGTATGATTTATTAATATTTGTATATGATTTATTAGTATTAGTAGTAGAATCAAATTTAACAGATAAAATTGATTTTAGTTGTACCGTTTAGGTATAGTAAGAACCAACATCAGTCGATAACCAATCAGTCGATAACCAATCAGTCGATAACCAATCAGTCGATAACCAATCAGTCGATAACCAATCAGTCGATAACCAATCAGTCGATAACCAAACCTACCGACAACCAAACCTACCGACAACCAAACCTACCGACAACCAAACCTACAATGGAGGTTGAAATCCCACCTGAATTTCGGTGTCCTATTTCTCAGGACGTGATGAACGAGCCGGTTGTAGTTACACATGATGGCGTGGGGTACAAGTTTGACGAGGTACCACTTAAGACTTGGAAAAAGACACCCAATGGAGACAAAAATCCATTGACGATGATGTCTGGATTTCTTGGAGCAGACGTCAAGAAGGATGGACAGTTGAAGGATCGAATCAAAGCCTTCAGGCTGGAGCATGGTATGTCCACCGACGAAGTCACGGATGAGGTACAGTTGACACCATTCAGTGACTATCAGCAGATTCAAGATGATGAGGATGCTGCTCACAGACTACATTTGGAGTTGAACGGTCCACCATCAATTAATAATGCCGATGGAAACTACGACGAATACATTATTAGGTTTGAAGGCTTATCTTTCAGTGGTGTTTATGAAGTCGATATACCAGAAGATTTGATGGAGACTTTGGTCCATCCAGATATGCCTCAACAACGGATAGACATAATTAGCTCTATCATAAATATCCTCAATAACCAATTGCGTGATGCAATCTCAGTAGAAGCGGACTCGGACCTAAATGTGATAGAAGATGTAAACTAAACTTAGTAGAATACTTCATCATAGTTACACATATCTTTGTTAGATGAAGTACTAGAAAATAACCTATTAGTCCTTCTATTTTTAGGTTCCTCCTTTTTTTGTATCATATTTAGATATAGTTTTTTTATGTATTTTAGTATACTGTAGTCTTCATTTATTAGTGATTCAGATTCAGATTCAGATTCAGATTCAGATTCAGATTCATATTCAGAATCGTAATCACTATCTAAAGATGTTTCTCTTGAATAATCAGAAAAAAGACGATTGGATGATTCTGGTTTAGATATCAATATCCCCATTATATAATATATATAATAAGGAAATAAGTTTCAAATTTCTTAATCTATAAAAAAAAATTAGTGATATTACTATTAATAAAAAAAAGACCAATGTATCAAAATCTACTTTAAAACTACGGGGAATACATGTCCTTCGCCAACTTATCTAGACTCATTGTAGCCAACTCACTTACTGGATATATATACAGGTTATCACCATTCTTCCTCAAGTAGGTAACCAATACCCTCACCCTATGGATATAATCATACCTAGTATAGTGATTCTTAATTTCTTGGTTTAGTTCGGTGCACCATGAATCTTTATTCAAAATCTTTTCTGGGCAAACACATTGGAATAGAGTGATTACCGTTTTCTCCATATTGTTTAGTTAGACGCCCCCCAGAATTGTAATTATGTTACAAAAGTAAGAATAATCAATTTTATCTAATAACCCCCACGAAGTCTAAGAACTAGATGTAGGGTTGACTCTTTTTGGATGTTGTAATCACTTAGAGTTCGCCCATCTTCTAGCTGCTTTCCGGCAAAAATCAGACGCTGCTGGTCTGGTGGAATGCCCTCCTTGTCCTGAATCTTGGCCTTGACGTTTTCAATTGAGTCCGAGGGTTCAACTTCCAGAGTGATTGTCTTTCCAGTTAGTGTTTTCACGAAAATCTGCATATTGTATTTAAAAAAATACAGTTTATTGAAATCAATTTTGATCAGTAATGTGTGTCTAACTATGGTTCTAATCAATTCTTAGTGTGTTGGTTCAAATTGCCGAAGAAAGCGGCTGTCACCATTTATTAGTTTTTCAACGGTTTCCACCCAGTGGGGGTCAGAGCACTGGTTCGGTCTCATTGGTCGATTTGAATAAGGCGAGCCATCAATCAACTCCAACCCCGAATGAATTTGTCTAAAAAGGTCGCATATTTGATATTTCTTAGGAACTCGCGAAATTTTAGTCCTGAACCGATTACCACATTGCACCCAAGATTCATCCCACCGTTTGACCCCATTGTACTTTAGGCATTCCAACAATTGAGCAAGACTCAGCACCCACGCCTTTTCGTATTTTTCGGGTCCCAACAAATAGTACTTGACAAAGACACGTATCCATCCACCGTTGACGGATTTTGTAACGACATCCAAGTAAACATCCTTGTCGAATCCAGTCTTACCATCATACAACTGATGGTACTCCTGTTGAGTCCAAGTTGTTTCCAAACACTGGTGTTGTCCTGGATTAAATGGCTTAGAACACTTTGCACAACATCGGGCTGTCAAACCCAATACATCTTTTGGAAGAGGCACCGGCGACCAACGAGAAATCCCAGTCTTAGGGTTGTAGTAGTAGTTTTTCTGGTACTCGACAATCCCACCATCCTTAAGGCCGAAGCTTACTGGTACAAAGTGATTAGTCCATCCAGATGGCATCAATAGTTTGCCAATAATTTGGGCTATCCCAGGTTCGTAGTGTTCCAAGTTTGCAATGAACATCCAAAACAGACACAATGTCAAGTTTCCATCGTACGTCACCACGACACTCAACGGTTCTTCGTCCAGGAAGCAAATTTCGTAGTCATCCAAATCGGCAATCTCATCGAGATAGTCTGGTTTGGACTCCGTCAATCCAGAAATTTGAGCAGGTTGTTGGTTACCCGACATGGTTCAGATTTTTGTGTATGTGTTGGATGTGTTGGTGTGTAATCTACACGTACTTAGAACAATCAATTTGTTTGTTATTAGACTATATGTAGCTATAATCTAATCATTTGGAGACAATAAAAAATTATAATGAGTAATAATGGATAGTGACTATACTAAGACTAGTTCTGTCTAGACCGTAATTGGTCAATATGAAGGCACTAAATCTACAAAAGAGCACGCTTTGTAACCGGGAGACCAAAGGTATCGGGCATCACATTCGTGTTCTACATCCAGCTCCGCATCCCATTCTTTGTAGTAGGCCTCATCCAGCTCCGCGGCCCATTCTTTGTAGAAGGGGTCATCTAGTTCCGGACAGAAGTCCTCATCCAGCTCCGCAGCCCATTCTTGGTAGAAGGCCTCATCCAGCTCCGCAGCCCATTCTTGGTAGAAGGCCTCATCCAGTTCCGCAGCCCTATCGGCCCATTTTGCGAATAAAGCCTTCTTATAGCCTCTGGTTGAAGTTGCCATCCCCCTATTAGAAGTTGCAGAAGACATGTCTGTTTGGATTGTTTTCGTAGGTGTTTTTGGTTAGGCGGTTACTCTCTAATTAGATATAGTATGATTCAATTTTGTTATAGTTAGACTCTATAACTAGTGATATAGTAGTATACTATCTATAAAGTGTAGTTCAACCAATTATGGTAACCATCTTTCCGATATATGGATAATAGTTCTGATTGTATTAGCAAATAAAAATATTATTGTTAGAACGATATAGTACAAACTAAATTCTAATAAGCGGCATCTAGAACCCTGCAATGGAGGAGTTCATCCTCTCGGCGGCAGAGAAGTTTGGGTTTCCCCCCGTGACAGCTCGTGTAGAAGATGCAGCGACACAACTCATGGCAGCCCTTGCGTGACCAGGATCAGCATCCATCTGAAGACACAGTTCGCCCTTGAAACCGTACTTTGCACCAGTCTTCTTGGCATCCTGATTGGCTGCTACAAACTGGCAAGCAGCTCCAATGTCGCTTTGGTGGGAGTCAACCAGTCTGTGTAGCTCTTCTATATCCCCACCCAGGTTGTCGAACCCGTCTGTGATAATAGATATAGACACGGCGATTCGCGGGTGAAGGGCCTGAACAGATGGGTGCCAAGCCATTCGAATCTGGGCAACACGTTCGGCCTGTTGAACCAGCTCCTCTGAGAGCGTCCGAATCAACCGAGTTCGGCCACGAGGGAAGAGTCCGATGTATATGCCTGCCATTTTTGGAGCATGGAGTTGGTCGTTATCACCCATCAACTCTCTTATGGGGCCGTCATATAGAACCTCCGCGGCATCGTCGAACGAAACCAGTCGGAGGTTGTAGGGAGTACCTGGCATCTTCTTAGCAGTTTCGGCGTGCTTATGAATCAATCCGTAGACTCCCTCGTTTATGGCCGGCCCACACGAAACCATCGAACCCGAACGGTCGACAACCAATGTGACATCCGTTGCTCCCGGTGGTGGTGTGGTTTGTGCACGAGTAGGCATCTTGTGATTTGGGTTGTAGTTGTTCGCGTGAATGCAGGTTCTACTTTCTTAGGTATAGAAGAATGACTCAATTTTTTTATAGATAGGATATATATAGACTATATTGAGATTTCGGTTACAAATCTATATCGGCTTCTATATAGAAAAAAATTGATTTGGACTGGTTCAATATTGGATTCATTGAATATAACCATACACCGGTTTAGTTTATACATCAGTCATTTTCTATTTTGGTTAGTGTAGGCATTGTTTTCTATACATTCACTAACTATATTCGAGCTCAACCTCAAGTTGACCAAACAAAGTTTCAATTTTGTAACCGGATTCTTGTGTTTTCTATCCATATACGATATAGTCACTATATAGCATTTATAGTACTATCTAAAATAAAATTGAGTCATTCTTTTATACCTAAGAAAGTAGAACCAGCATCGACAAGCGAACAACTACACAGAACCAACAACAAACAGAACCAATCAAAATGGCCTTGACAACCACTGCACAGGATTTCATGGAGACAGTGATTGCCAAGTCCCGTGAGCTCGGCGTCCAGCCATGCGACCTGATGTCCGAGATGGTGAAGATTGCCCCGAAGCGCCGTGGGCGCCCACCAAAGGAGTCCAAGTCGGAGGAGCCGACGAAGAGGAGGTACGAGTCTTCGCGTCCCGATATGGACCCGTCCGAGATGGAGCTCGGCACCACATCTGTCGACCATAAGGGTCGCACTTGGATTGTGGTGACACAGAAGGCGTTCAGCGGTACTAAGAAGAACTGGAAGCTGGTCAAGCAGGAGAAGCCGGCGAAGGAGTCCAACTCTCTGGAGGTACCAGCAGTGCCACCCCACCATGTCCCGACAGGAGATGAGCTTCGAGCGGCCGCTAGGAAGGAGCGGCATGTGGTAGCCACTGAGTCCACCAACCCAACCAACGCCACCACCCCCACCAACAAGGATGGTAGTGCGAAGCGTGCCTATACAACCATCAAGCCTACTCACGCACCCGACAGTGTCGAAATCGGTGTGCCGGCCATCGATAGCATCGGCCGCACTTGGATTTCGTCCGATGTAAAGGCCTTCAAAGGCACGAAGCGAATTTGGAAGCTGGTGAAGCCTAAATTAATCAATGTTTCCGAACATGTCTTTCTGGGAGAGGTAGCACCGGCCAAGAAGAATCCCATAAAGATTCGGACCGGTCCTTCTCGGTCTGCCAAGGAGGCGGACCTCGGAGAAATCGATACCGGCAACGATGGCAACCAGTACATCGTAGTCGAGCGGACACGTGTCCACAAGGTGACCGGTAATCCGATGGTCTTCCATGTTTGGCAGCGAATTAGGTAGATATCCCAGAGCTATTATATTATATTACCAATAAAAAAAAAACTTAGATTTTTTGTATTTCTTATAGATTTCGGTTACAATTTGCGATTCCTATAAACAACCTACTTATATCTATGTTAAAAAAAATTGATTTGACTGGAGTTTGATAAGTTATCAAATCCAAACTGACCGAACAATGAGCAAAAACTTCAAACCATCAACCACCGCAAAGAAAACCGATGTTGGTACTACTGAGGAGGACCGTCTGGGGCGGACTTGGATCGTTAGTACCGCGGTGTGCCGTGGGGGTGGTACCAGACGAATATGGAAACTTCAACGGACTGGCGATGACTTTGTTCTGGTGGAAGAAGCAGGTGCTCTATCTGCCTCGACCGTCCCAGTTCCAGAGGAGGTCCAGAAGGAGGTTGCTCGACAGCAAAAGAGAACAGAATTGTTGCACCAGTACAACGAGGCTCAAGAAAGAGTCGTCAATGGCGCTGTGACTGTGGGTACCAGTCTCTCGCAGGTGGCAGTTCATGCTGGCGCTGTTGGGAAAACTATAGGAGGATGGATTGCGACAAAAGCTTTATCCTTCGGAGATAGGGTCCATGGTTGGATGACTGCACCACAACCGGAGGTGTTCGAGATGGTTCAAATTGCTGATTTAGAGGGGTTCGCTATTAGGCATAGTATAGGCACATAGTATAGGCATAGCATTTTATCTGTTTCAAACAATATAAGTTTTTTTGTTTCGAGATTTGGTCTATATATAATAAAATTGAATATCAATGTTCTAATCTATATGATTGGTCTATGTGGATACAACTATAGAACTCTTGTGTTATTAACACTATGTTATATACACTATAAATATTATATATTATTTTGGAGTACTTACGTTGCGACTTGATTTCAGCCGGGGTGCTGGTCTAGTCTAGTTATGACTTTTTTTGTCTATACGTTTGCTATATATGAAATAGGGTGTATCTAATCTAAAATAAATTTGATTTCAGACTAATACCTAAGGATTATTACTACTTCTTTCGAGAAAACACCAAACCAACTTCAAACCGAGTTAATCTCACACCAAGTTCAATCGAGTTAACGCCTCAATCCGACTTACTTCGAATCTTACTTCGACTCTTACTCACTCCAACCAAGATGATCCAAATCACTTATGGACGTGGTTCTAAGACCGGAGAGACGTGCCTTTGGATTCTCGACGGAAAGCGCGAGATTTGCCTTACTTACGAGTTTGACCACGAAACTGGCCGTGTTCGTTACGCAGCGAGCGTGTACCGCAAGACGTCAAAGGACTACGTTCTGACTGATGACGAGGTTCGGGGCCATTGCAAAACGACAACTCGCCGCTACGAAATGCGTCCGGTCGAGTTCTACACCGACCCGTTCACTCCGTACTGCGAGATTCTTGGAGCAATCCGCCACCAGATGTGTCACGGAGCTGGATGTAAGGGGCTTCGTTCGGCTGTGCCACGGTCTACAAGGGCCGGGGATTCTTGGGAACACGAAGAGTCCGATTCTGGGTCCAGTTGTGGTCGGATTACTCCCGACACAGATGCCGAAGACGCTTACGTGGTTGCAGACAGGACTCACCGCCTGAAGACGGTTCGCCGAGTTCGGTACATTGAGACCGACAAGGATGGAATCCATCGGGACGTCTTCATCACATTCAAAGGTAGCAAGTCTACTGGCGATGTCCTCTACGGTGCGGCAATTCATCGTTCGTCCGAGTACTTTGACCATCCTCTAACGGAGGAGGAGGTGGAGTCCCACTTTCAGACTGCCGAGGGACGGCTCTCCAAGTCACCTGTGCACATGAACGTCGATGCTGCTTACCGGTCCCAGCTGGGCAAGAAGGCGAGACACCGCGAGGACGTCATGTACAAGATTGTCGACAACATCTTCACTCGGCGCCAAGGGATGATCCAGGTGAGTGGCTCCCGACATGTTGCCGCCGCTAGCGCCTAAGCAATGTCTTACCCATCCCAGGCCGAGACCTAAGCATAACACTTTATATAGATACACTCACTAATATATTCTTATTTACAAATAAATTCTTTTTTCTATACTATCTGGAGTAATAACTATACTAAAAAATTGATTTTAGAATAACCTATGATTAGGTTATGACACACTCAAAGCATCTTCACTAACACATATCGCACAACATGTCATTTACTCGCTCAAATGGGTTAGTCCCACCGACTGCATCCGATGTGACAGTTGTAGTCGACCGTTCTGGTTCAATGCGAAGTTGTGGCTCTTCTATCAAAGATGGAGTAAAGGAAATGTTGACCAAGCACGCATTGATGGCAAAGACAAATCCACATGTTCCTTACCATCTGCGTATCGTGTCATTCGACAAATCCATGGAGGTCATATATGATGGTCCCGCATCCAACCTTCTAGATGCATATGGGAATCTGAACGCGACAAAGCTAACACTCATTTGTTATTGGCTTTGGCAATGTCGTGGACCGACCCGGTTGATTCAAACCCTGATTGACGAACTGAAACTCCAGGCCAACCGAGTTGAAACCATTTTGTCTGGATTCAAGCCAGAGCTTCGAGCTCTAAACCCTCGTGTCGCAGTGTCTATGGGGGTGCTCACCGATGGACAAGACAATATCGGTGGAGATTTGAAGGTTCTCCATGCTTTGTTGAGCCGCCATCAAGAAAAATACCAGGCTGGATGCCAATTTGTAGCATCCAACCAGGACGCAAAGAAGACTGGTAAGGCTTTTGGGTTCGCAACAAAACTATGCCTACAGATGGACGCTGACCCAGAGCATTATCGGTCTGCTATGTCGTCCTTGGTGGCATCAACTGAAAGAACCGTGTCTGGACATTCGGCAGAATTTTCTGGATTAGAACGACTGGGGTCTTCTCAAACCCAGATACTACAGTCAGTCGAATAGATCCCCAGACTTTTATACCTAATAGAAAATAGAGCTTAACTACTTTATACCAATATAGTTTTTTTCTATTGATTTACGAACCCTACCAACTATTTGGTAAACTCATATAGAGAAACTGAATACCATCTAGGGAATTGTGATAATACTAATGGAGTTCTTGTTCAAGCCGTGATGGTACTGATGAAATTGTTATAGTGATGGAGATGGTGGCGTTGTTCTATTCGGTTCTGGTGGTGGAGATGGTGGCGTTGTTCTATTCGGTTCTGGTGATGGAGATGGTGGCGTTGTTCTATTCGGTTCTGGTGATGTAGGTATTGTTCTATTTTTGTCCGGTGATGGATAGTGTATAATATTAAAACGGCGTATTTCATCGCGACAAGATGCACGCATCACTGGATCTTTAATAAACGCTTCAATTCCAGGTGACGGTAATAGACTTATTTTTTTTTTAGACATAGTTTAATAAAATATCATTAGAAGCATTTCTAAGTCAATTTTATTGTAAATATTATACACTATACTAGTTTACATTACCAAAACAATAAACTACACACGTGGATATCATTAATAACCACCTATTATAGTTTACACTTTAAAATTGATTTTAGAATAAAGTATGATTATGTTATAACCGCACTCACAGCATCTTCGCTAACAATATGTATCTCACCACCACCATAACTACCACGTCACGCGTACGTTTAGACAAGGCATTCGTTAGGAACATGAACGTGTTTACCAATCCAGACACGTCCACACAGCCATCTTCTGGTCGGTCTGCGTACGGTGTAAGGTCTACGGTGTCAATGCACCGGATCTCAAACAAACGAGCCCTTGTCTGCACAGAAAACTTATGTCATCCTATGCAATCTGATGTGCTTCGAATTTTCGTCGCGCCGCCGCGAGGAGTCCGTGGCTTCCAAGCCCGTTCCACGTGCTACACCATCCCAGGTGTGACTCGTGGCCAGCAGGCGCGGTCATTCGTCGTGCCAACTGCGCGGGTGGTTCACTCAGGAGACGTATCCCAACGGTAAGTGCGATACATTACTCGCGAATATATGCATTCGATAGGGATGAGACAGAGTAGATAGACTTGAATTACAATATAGAGTTATGTTCTATTCGATATATGGTTAGGGATATTCGATAGTTGTGAGATTGATGGTTTGAAGTATATTCGTATTGTCTAGAGTATTCCATATTACTTATTGTAATTAATTAAATTTGAAAGTTTACTTAAGAAAAAAATATCTAATTACTCTATGTCAGATTGGACGCAGTGGAATTTTGATTTTGAAGATTCCGATATGATTTCTTCAAAACGTCGACCAGGTATAATAGAACGAGTAGATATGAGAATGAATTTAGATAATCAAGTCCCACAGAAAGAACTAGATAACCCAGCCCCACAGAAAGTAAGCCAAAAATCATCTATTCATAATTTGGTAAGACGTAAAGGATTTATAGAGCGTGTAGATGAAGCAATGAAACTAGAAGAAACGAAAATGGCCGAAAATAGCAAATAGTTCATAATACTTGATAAGTAATGTGAGTTACATCTAAATGTGAAATTTTTTTTTGTTTATTAGAACTATTAATCCAAATAGGTCCCGTTCTAATACACCATCCTTTCCAATCTCTGGTTATACATAAGTCATTGTAATGGTTATTATTTATAAGTTGATGTGCTTCTGCAAGAGCGTCCTCAATACATTCAAATCTATTTTTTTTTAATTGATACATGACAAATAGTGTAGTGTCTGCTAAAGTTTTATAGTATTTGTTATATATGGGTCCTTTTAATCCTTCTGGGTCTATAAGTTGCTCATAATCGTCTATTAAGGGAGGCATATCATAGTAATCTGGATTTGATGCGGGTTCAGGTTCAGATATAGGTATTGGTATTGGTATTGGTGGTTCGGGAGATGTTTGGGATTCAGTTTCAGTTTCAGTTTCATGTTCGTCTATTAGAGGTATATTGGATTCTTGTGGTTGTATTGTATTAATTGGTATATTAGACATTAGATTTAAGGTATCGTTAATAAATAGGTCTAGTGTATTAATGTCATTCTCCGATATATTAATCATATCATTAATATAGTTTATGATATTTGCATTGTGAAACCAAAATAATTTTTCATAATGTGTATTAATATTAGTACCATCTATACATGAGAATGGTTCTATAATTTTAATATTATTAATGTGTGGTCCCGATTTCATATATACTTTATAGTTATCATCAATTACTATAGATATAAGACCAATTAGTTTATTATTGTTTTTTTTAAAAATAGCACAACTATAACATTCATATAATGGTATATTTGTATTATTATCTAAATAAGTTGTAAAAAAAGGTTTAGTATCTATAGGAACATTTTTATAATTGTTATCGTTATATCTGTGGTTAATTTTTTTTATAATAATGGTTTTAAGAAAATCTCTCATTAAGTATGACATTTGTATTATAAATAATATAAATAAATTATCAAATTTAAATTAATTTAATAATTTTTCAATACCCCAACCAAAAAAATAAGCAACTATTGATGCTAATGTACCATGTAATGTTAATAGAGTACCACCTTTAATCCAACTTTGTTTAGTAATTTTGGCTTGGATTGTACCCAAAGAAAATAATGAAATTATAGTAATAACACAATTTACTGCAAATATAGCGTTATAGTTATCATATTTAGTTAGATGAAAAATTAAATAGGTAAAAACTGGAATAAATCCAAATATAATAAATGATATAGCGGTAATCAATCCTTCTTTTTTATAGTTTGGATTTTCATCTGGTACTTCTAAATCTAATTCCATTTTCATCATATTTTTAATAAAAATATTTTTATATTTAGGTTTAGATATTAGTATATTAACCATATTTTTGGAGTCATCTGCTTCTAATCCTTCTTGATTATATAGTTCTACCATTTCTTGGATTTCATAATCTCTATTATTATCAAATTCATATTCTTCTTTTTCTTTTTCAGATAAAATATAGTTATGTTCAAAATATGAACTAAGATAGTCACCCATCCCCATAGATATACCATCTGCAAATAAATTAGCAAATCCAATAGCAATGATATATTTGGATTCTAAATTAGCACCAACAGAAGCTGCAATAATAGCAAATGTGGTAATAATACCATCTAACCCTCCATAAATAATATTTTTTATATATTTTGCTGTATTCCCAGCATGATTTTCTTCTATATGTTCTCGGATATCCATTCTACTACTAAATATATTAATTTCTTTAAGTACTTAAAATTGATTTATCCATTAAGTATTTTAATTAATACTTCTGTAAAATGAACATTGATTGGGTATATGATGAATTTGATGGCGATAGCACACAACCAGTTTTGGCAACACCAAAGCGCACAACAAACGCACCTCATTATATTGGTGACCCTATTGCGCGAATCGGTAGGATTAGAGGTAAACCGCAATCAGGTGATTCGACTGCAGCACATGCTAAGACTTCGGTGCATCCATCAAGACTTGAATCTGAACCAAGAGCGCCCCCACCTAAGCCTAGAAGGAGTACTACTGGTAGTCGCCCCCTATCGGATTATGGTGTAGATAGACCCTATGCACCAACAACTTGTATGAGGTCTACTCTATCTAGTTCGGACGCAGCTAGGGTAGACCCTTGGTCTGTTTGGGCGGGTGGGGCATCTGGTGCACCGAGTAGTTCAGGATGTGATTGGGTGTACGAGGATGGTGTGGGCAAGACTATTGGGAGACAGCCAGCTCAGTCACGTCTGGCGGGTTATATGAAGCAGGAGACACAGCCAGTAAGGTCTAGTCCGAAGCTTGCTGGTACTAGTGCTGATGGAGATGTGTCATGGAATGATGTGGGTGGAGGGGACCCTAATTCAAGATATGATTACTCAAGTTGTATGGGTGGATATCCAAGGACCGAAGACTCGGTGGATGAGTCTCCGGATGTGAACGGCTTTACTACTACTCAGACTCTTTCCACGCTAATCTCTGATTGTGGAAATGAGTATCTATCTGTGGCTGATGTCTTCAGTTATGTGACACTGGGTGGCCGGCTATCTGATTCAGACCTAATTGAGCTAGGTAAGTCAGTTAGAGATGCTGTCAATGTTGGCAACTATAGTGGAAAGCGGTATGTCTTCATTACCAAGAAGGTTGGACTTGGTCGGATGGAGCGTCGGGTGAAGATTCTACACTATACCATGGAGGATTACCCAAAGATGGCTCAGGGATGTCTTACTTGGTATAGTCAGAATGTTCGAAAGGTGTTTTACTAGATAATTAATTAGATTTATATTTAGATTTTATTTTATTTAAAGTTAAGATGTAAGGTTCATATATATTTTATTTTTATTTTGAATAATTATGGGAAAAGATTACTATAAAATTTTAGGTATAAATAAAACCTATAGTCAACCAGATATTAAGAAAGCATATCGAAAGTTAGCATTGCAGTTTCATCCAGATAAGAATAAGAGCGATAGTGCTGAAACCCGTTTTAAGGATATATCGGAGGCATATGCAGTTTTATCGGATAAATCTAAAAAGAAATTATATGACCAATATGGTGAGGATGGATTAAAAATGGGTGATTCAGATAGTTCTAATACATATAGCGGATTTAATGTAAATCAAGGGTTTAGGTTTGAATCTATGGATGCACATAATATATTTTCACAAGTATTTGGTAATAGTGGAGTAAATAGAACATTTAATATAAGAACTACAGCGAGAGATACAATTCATAAAATTTATTGTAGTTTAGAAGAATTATACGTAGGAAAGACTAAGAAAATGAAAATTACTAAAAGAATACAAGACTCTAATACTAATTCTATAACTACCGTTAGTAAACTATTAACTATAGATATAAAACCAGGTTGGAAACAAGGTACTAAGATACGGTTTAATGGTGAAGGTGATGATTTGAATAGACGTCCACCAGATAATATAGTATTTATTATTATAGAAAAACCCCATGATAGATTTACTAGAGATGGTGATGATTTAAAATATAATATAAATTTATCTTTTACCGAATCATTTTGTGGATATACTAGAACTATAGAAGGTATAGATGGAAAGAAATTAAATATTAGTATGGATACAGTGGTACTACCTAAGAATATTCATGCATTAAGTAGTAATGGTATGCCTAAAAAAAATGGTAGTAGAGGAGACCTTGTTCTAACATATAATATTAAATATCCTTCTAAACTAACTGATAAACAAAAAGAAATAATTAAAGATGCCAATTTTGACTGAAAAAAAAATACTAAAAACAGATTCTAAAAAACATTTTTTAATTATAGATGGGTTAAAATCTAAATATATATTAGGTATGAATAAAACTATAACTAGACCTAGGAGATATTTAACTAGAAAAATGACTCACTATGGTGGTGGTGGTTTTGCTATGAAAGTTGCACAGAAAGTTGCACAGAAAGTTGGACAGAAAGTAGTTGCACAGAAAGTTGGACAGAAAGTTGGACAGAAAGCCTTAAATAACGCCACCAAAAAAAAGTACAGGAAATTAAAAAAAGACACCAATAACAAGTACAAGAAATTAGAAAAAGCGGATAAAGCGAGAAACAAAGAATTAAACAAAATCCAAAAAGCGGAAAAAAAAAATTTTAAAAAACAGGAAAAAGAAGCATTAAAAACAGCTGATCGAAATAACAGAAAAGAATTAAAAAAAACCCAAAAAGCATTAGAAAAAACCCAAAAAGCGGAAAATAAAGAATTAAAAAAAAAAAAAAAAGAGGAAAAAAAAAAATTTAAAAACCAGGAAAAAGAAGGATTAAAAAAATCCAAAAAAGCGGATATAAGATTTAATAAGTGGATTTGTGTAAAGGATAAATATAACAAAATGAAAGTGAAATTTAAATATGAAGATATGATAAAAAAGATAAAAGGCACTAAAAAACTAAAAAATTTTAAAAAAATAATTAAAGATATCCCAAAAATCCCAGGTTGTCCAACCGGCGAGGAATTAGAAAAACTGAGCAAAAAAATAAAACACGATATTGGAACAAAAATGGATGAAATAATAAACGGAAAAGACTCAACTAAAAAGGAAAAAGAAGGATTAGCTAAACCCAAAAAAGATGATGCAAAAAAAAAAAAAGGTAATGAAGGTAAGAAAGGTAAGAAAGGTAAGAAAGGTAAAGGTAAGAAAGGTAAAGATAAAGGTGAGAAAGGTAAAGATAAAGGTAAATCTTATATAGACAAAAAAATGAAAAAAAAAAAAGAATACTTAGACTCCATTCCAAAAAAAATAGAAAAAAAAATAGAAAAATGCAAAACTTTTAATAACTTTTTAGAAGAATACCCCGCTATGAAAGATGGGTGGGTTGAACCAACTGAGAATAATAAAGGTATATGTCAGGAAGAGAAGGAAAAAGTGAAAAAGGAGAAGACTAAAAAGAAAAACGGTACTGGTACTGGTACTGGTACTGCTACTGGTACTGGTACTGGTACTGGTACTGGTACTGCTACTGGTACTGCTACTGGTACTGGTACTGGTACTGGTACCAACCAGACAAACAATGTGAGTTCACCAACAAATACAACTGAAAAAGTTGAAGACATAAAAAAAAAATTAAGGAAAGCAGAATTAAGCTTAATTAAAATATATAGTATGTTAAAAGAAAGTATAACTGTGATATTATTTAAGGATTATGATTATATAAACCAATCAAAAACAGTAATAGAAAATTTTGGATTAGAATATATTAAAACAAAGCAATCAGAATATCTTAGAGTTTTTTATAATAAATTAAAAGAATTGTTAGATGATCATATTAGATACAACTCTACTGATAATATGTTTTTCTTTGATGTATCGAATGTATCGGATAAAACCATTTGGGGGGATGTTGATTATACTGGTTGTCAGAAGAAGTCGAATGTTCAATCAAACCCACAAGTATCCACTGAAGCAGCAACTGGTGGGAGCATTAACACCAGTGAGACTCCTAAATTTGTTATAAATGAGGATGAGAATAGTATAACTGTTAAATCATTATTAGGAGTTGTATGTGGTCCACCCGATGACCTTAAAGATAACTTATTATTAAATTTAACCAAGGAATATAATAAAATATTAAGATATATAAATTGTATAGAATTATTATTTATATTATTTTTAGATACTGATATCAAGCCATTAGTAGACCGAAATGATAATGAAATAAAAATAAGTACTAATTTTGATTTTAATATAGATAATAGTAAGGGTTTAGTATTTTTAAAATGTTATTATGGTGAACCATCTAGTATTTTTAATTTTTTTAAACAAGAATTTGATAAATTAGATGAACCGATAATTAACCCACCGAACGTTCCATTATTTAAATACCCTATATTTATGACATATCTGTATCAAATAATACATGTATTAATTGATTTAGAGAAAGATGGTAAACAATTAATATTTGGTGGATTTTTAGATAAATTTTTAGGATTTATATTTTATTTTAATGAAAGTGTAAATAGTTCTTTTAAATGTAAATTTATTCCATATCTAAATAAATGCAAGATAAGTATTAACGATGAAAATAATGAAACTAAATTTCTACAATATTATAAACTAAATTGGTTAACTAGGATATATAATGATTTAAAAAATATACGTGCTAAAAATACATCTAATGTTAAAATCCAACATGTAAGTAAATTAATTATGGAACCTTCTATTTTAGGTATAAATATAGTATCAAATTGGTCTAAAAAATTACCAACTTATAAAGCAAACATTGGAAACCTTGAATATTGTTATAATAATAAAGAAGATGAAAAGTGTACTATATGTAAATAATATAGTAAGTTAAATTTTGTAGTTATATTTTTAATAATATTATAAAATAAAATGTTATTAATAATATTATGAAAGTGACATTTTCTCCGGATATAGAATTTCGTGGATATAGTTTAAGAGATATTAATCCATGTGATTATGTAAATTATATACTAGGTTCTGAGTATAGGTATAATCTAGAGGGAAAACTGAAGTTTTTCTTTAATAATAAAGTGTTAGAGTTAAATAATCTGCTAATAAAAAGTAGATGTTTGTTTCCAGGGAGAAACAATAATTTTAAAAATTGATATATATAATTGTATATTGAATATATATTCGATGTCTGAAATTCTTCGTAAAAATAGAGTTGTAGTGTTGCCAAGTTTAGCACCACTAACTTCTCCTAGGACACCACATGAAGAAATAGATATTTTCAGCTACAATGCAACCGAGATTCGACCCAATTTATGGTTGGGAAATCATAAGGACGCACATGACAAAACCAATGATTGGAATAGGATTGTGAATGTAACTAATGATGTCGAGTGTGTGTTTCCAGATGTAATCTATCATCAAATAAAAATAGACGATAGAGGTAGTCAGCCATTACTTTCTAATATGTCAGATACAATTACATTTATTAAAGAAGGTCTCTCTAATGGAGATAAGGTTTTGGTACATTGTTTTGGTGGTGTATCTAGGTCAGCTGCTATAATAATAGGGTATTTAATGAAAGTAGAGAAAAAAAAGATGATGGAGGTCTATAACGAGGTAAAAGATTTAAGAGATATAGTTAGCTGTAATTTAGATTTTATGGGCCAGTTAATGATGTATGAGAATACAATATAAGTCTAATGTTAGTTAAAATTGATTTAAATATTTTTTTATATGTGATTAATTGAATTGAGAAGGTTCTATAAAAATGATAAATATTGTAAAAGGTGGTTTAGCGATGTATACTATCCTATTGTTTGGGATAATTTTTGGTGGTGGTAGTTTGATTCGTCTTTACGGTAACGTGTGTGGTCTTTCTATCACAGAGCCATCAACTTGGGCAAATAGCATGATGTTGATGGGTAGTCCAGTTTGTCGGTGTATGAATTGGGCGGTCTATGCTTCGATGCAGATAATGGATTACATTTGGCTGCATATGGCTGCATTAGTAGTAGGCCACATAACGACAACATTTCCATCAGTATTAGTAACAAGGAAATCGGTTACAAATCTGAGTAGCGAATCTAGGAAGAGTGTCTAGGTTAGCTTGGTCCATAGGTCTATATTTTCTATAAATACATGTGTATTAAAACAAATTTGAAAGTTACTTAAAGCTATATGGTTTAGTATAACCCAAACCAGAACAACAAAATGAGTCGACATACAGCAAAGTACAGCAATAGCGGTGGGGGTGGAGCGGCATCCAAGAGTGGGGGTAGTTTCGCCAGTGCCCTACGTGATGTGGCGGCACTGGTGCCCGGCGAGAATGGTGCGATGAAGGTGTCGATGGATGAGGCTGGATATGTCCCGGCTCTGGCGATGACCGATGCAGTTCGCAAGGGTGGTGGGGCGCTAGATGATGCCACTCGTGCGGTGGTGATTACTTGGATGAACAAGATGCTAGATTATGCCGAGCGTACTGGTAACCCGGTGGCGGCGGCAGATGCTATCAAGCTCGCATTCCATAAGCGGAACCCACACGAGGGTGAGGGTGAGAAGGACATTGGTATCCAGTGGTTCCTAATCATCCACGACAAGTTTCCCAAGACGATGGAGTCTCTGATTAGTGATGGCGACCTTTTCGGTTCGCATGCTTGCTGGATGGACATCAACCGTTGGATGCTGATGATTCAGAAGATGTCTGATGGAATGTCCATTTCGGAACAGATTGCTCGTTGGGGGTCACTGGTGGACACGATTCGCGAGACCACTCTAGCACAGCGCAAGGAGGATCTACAGAGTCTAGATACGTTCATGAAGGAGGCCTCTATCATGTGTCCTCTTTCAGGTGATGTTCGTGAGCATTGGTCTAGCCGTGGCATTGCCGGATACGAGAATCTCCCACACTCTGATGAGCGTCCGCGGTGGCGTCGGTTCCAGGAGTTTGTTCAGAGTGCTTCCAAGAAGGAGTTTCTCGACCGGCTCCGAGACCATATCGGTCACGAGGTTCAGCCAATTAACATCAGTTGGGTTGGCAAGTGGGTTGGTGCCGAGGGTAGTGCGGTAGCAAAGAAGTGCCACTGGTACGTCACAATGCCAGATGGTAGTTATCGCCGCGAGAACTTCGTCAACTACCTGATTCGTGGTGACATGAAGGTGCGTGGTCATGGTGGGCAGAAGATTCCATTTCCAGGCGACCGCCAGATTCCAAGTCAGGCGAAGAAGCAGTGGCGTCTTCGGAACGTGGCACTCCACTGTGTTCTCGATATTCCCGAGGTGAAGATTTGTGCCGATATGTACCACCTTCTGAACATCAAGCGAGTCCCATCTCGTGCTCTCAAGATGCTTGGTAAGGCGCTACTGAATGAGAAGCGCAAGCAGGCGCCAGGTGACCACGAGGAACTAACTGGTAACCGGTTTCCACACAACAAGGGTCGTGTAGCTTGTCGGAAGATGCTTCGCGAGTTCTTCGCCACACCAGAGCAGGCAGAGAAGCTGAACGCCGATAAGTGTTTCCCACACGAGCTGGCATTTGCGGCCAAGAACGCCAGTTCCACAGCGCAGCGAGACATGGCTCGTGCCCAGTACACTTCTCTGGTAGCCAGTACCCGGAAGAAGATGGATGAGAACCGTGCCCAGATGGTGGCTGAGCTAGAGAAGCGCATCACGGCAGGTGGCGAGTCAGAGACCTTCAACGAGTGCATCCAGAAGGCAATGGCATCGGGTAACTTCCTGTCATGTGTTGATGTCTCAGAGTCGATGACTTGGGATGGTAAGGAGCCCGAGCGTCCAATTGACATCGCAACTGCTATGGGTGCGTTCATGTCGCAGATGGGCAACGATACCTGGCGGGGTCTGATGATGAGCTTCACCGACAAGCCACGCATCTTCAACACCAACGGTAAGCAGGTGGACGATGTGATTCGCGACATCTATACCCACAAGGGATATAGCACAAACTTCTGGCGGATGATGGTTGGTGATACTAGGGAGTCACACGATGGTATCCTCAACTTCATGTGCGCCAACAAGGTCCCTGAGGACGAGATGCCGGTGATTGTGGTGTTCACCGATGGTGAGTGGGATAGCCAGGACAAGACGAACACCAGTTCTACTTGGCAGACGATGCACACTCGAATCCTAACGGAGTATGCCAAGCGTGGCTACCGGCGGGCACCAATCATCGTGTACTGGAACCTGAAGCCTGGTCGGAGTGGTGTCCAGACTAAGGTCAACCACCCAGGTACCATCTTCCTCCAGGGCCAGTCGCCTAACCTGTTCAAGTTCGTGATGTACGGCGAGTCGCTCCCGGACACCGAGATGACAGTGACTGTGGACGGTCAGGCTACAAAGGTGAAGACCAGCTCGGTAACTCCCTACAAGGTTCTTCGGAAGGCACTGGACCAGGAGTATCTCTCTAAGGTTGATGAGATTCTGGGGATGTCCTCGGAGGGTATCCTGAGAGGGTATGACCCAGAAATGGTGGAGAAGGTCTAGATAGGTACGTGTTAGATTAGATTATATTAAGATTAAATAAATTTTTATTTTTATTTTTATTTTTATTTTAAGCAATTAGATTAAAATAAAAATAAAAATAAGAACTTTTAGGTATTATAGTGTGTTAATCATCTCTATTTTCTAATATGGTAAGAAGTTGATGTCATTTATTATTAGGTGAAATATCGATATCTTCATTTGCAAATATAGCACTAAGGTTTGGTTTACCATTAATTAGGACTTTCCCTTGAGCATATAAGTCTTTGCAATAATGGAGAGTATTCATCACATCTTGTAGGTGAGCTGTTTTCCAATCTTTACCAGTCTGTTTGGTATATTCTTCTCTCATGGCAGTTAGTCCTTCTGTGTCTTGCGTTAGGATTATGGTATTAATCCATCTAGGACTATTAGCATACCAAAGTTCTCTAGTAAATTTTTTAAATGCCTCGGCAGGTTTAATAGAGTAGCAGTCGGTGCCGATCCAAAACATATATGCATTGAGAGAATTACGTTCTTTGATTTTTATATCCTCATCAGAACCAATTGTAATCCAACGTGACATAGTAATGTATTAATCTTAACAGATGTAAAATAAACAATTTTTTTTATATAATGCAATTTATATAAAGAAACTATCTATATTTCTTAGATATATTTTGTGGGCATTAACACCTATTTGATGATGATTAATATAATCTTTATTTCTAATTCTATTAACACTTCTTCTTTTATTTTTAATTAACATAATAGACCATTTATCCGATGATTTAACATATTTAGTATTAAGTTCTTTATCATTCTCAATAGCTTTATTGTGTATATTATTTTTATATGCGATAATGAGTTTTAGGTTAAAATATCCCTTAACTCTTTTAAGTAAATCTAAATCTTGATAAGATGTGGGTAGTAAACCTTGGTCATAACCACCAATTTTATTAAATTGTTTTTGTGTCATTGAAACTCTACCACCTGTACCATCTTTCCATGTACCACTCCATCCATAGTAAATGGATTTTTCGTAATCTATAGTTTTAATAAATTCAATTTCTTTGGGTGTAATAAAGTTATCACAATCTAAATTATATAATATTTTACCATTAGCATATTTATGAGATGTATTTTTAGCAATAGATGCGTCCCATTGTTTAAGATTATCTGTAATGTAGTATTTTAGGTAACCATTTTTAATATGCTTATCCATGTTAGTTCTAATCCATCTATCTATTCTTCGACCTTCATCGTTAATAATGAAATTAACAAGGATAAATTCTATTTCTTTATTATATTTGATATTTTTTTCTAAATTAATTTGTAATGTATTTTTAATTTGGTCGAATCTATTTAAACATGTAATACAGAATGATATATTAATATTTTTTTTTTGTTTTATATAGTTGGTAAATTTTTCAGGTAGTACAAAATATTTATATATAATTATAATTAATAATATTACTAACATTAATATATATTAATATATTTAGATATAATTATTTAAATGGTGGACCAGTTAACCACAAAATTAATGCACGTCTTTTACCAGTAATAACTGGCTCAACCTTATGTAAAATATATGATGGAAATAGTGTCATAGAACCTAATTTTTTAGATGCATATGTTTGTTTATTATTATTAAAAAAAACTAAATTTCCTCCAGTATATTCAATTGTATCACTTAATTGTATAGAGATACTAAGTTTTCTTTTGGAGTTATTGGTGTTTCCGATATCTAAATGCCAATCATAATGTCCGTTATAACTATAATCATATTCTACATATTGAATTGGGATGTCTGCACCTACTAGGTCAAAGTCCCATAATTGTCTATTAACTTTAGTAGCTAGGTCTATTAATTTAGTGTATAGCCATAAGTATTCTTTATTTTTAGGTAACCAAAAAACTTTACACATTCTAATATTTTGTTTAATTTTGTGTTCTACAGATTTACTACCAACTAATCCATCTTGAAGTGTTTTATTTTTTAGACTATTTATAAATATATTTATATCATTAATAGATAAGGCGTTTTCTATAGTATGTATCTTATTTAATGGTTTTTCTTTATATGGTATAGATATATAGTTAGAATGAACTTTGCTCATAGATAATAATTTTATATATGGTATATTAAATTATTATTTATATTATTTATATTATTTACATTATTTATATTATTTATATTATTTACCAAATTACATTTCGTTAATAAATTTAGAATTAATCCCTAAATTTTCTAATCTATTAATAAGGTTTCGTTCAACATCTTTTAATAATAAACCTTTATTATTGTTATTGGTATTGGTATTGGTATTTTTAATTTTAGTGTTAGTATTATTATTTTTAACAAGTTTTGTTGAGTGTTTAGAACCGCCCCGTCTTTGGTATGGGCGTCCTGATCTAGTTTTTCCAGATTGTTTGTTAACTATTCTTTTTGAACGCCTTACAGATTTTTTTTTATTACTAATAATTTCTGGACATGCTATTTTAAGAGGTATTTTATAACCTTTTTTAGTATAAACGTGTAATTTACCTTCTTTTTTTAATTGACTAATTAATTTCGAAGTGGTAAGTTTATTTGATTTAGCTTTTCTTGGCATATATAATAATTATAGAAAATAATTATAATTTCATAATATTAATTAGAATCATGATACCTAATAATTGAGTTAGTGAATTAATGGGTTTAAATATAGTTACTACTTTAACTAACATATTATTCCATAAATATTGTCCAATATATAAATATAATGCTAAAACTAAGCAAAATATAATAATAAATAAAATAGTATTTCCTAAACCTATGTTTTGTGTTTCAACATCTTGGAAACCTTCATTTCCAGTTGAATTATCGCCCACTGCATTTATGATACTATTAGTGGTTCTTCCTACACTAAGATTACCACTTAAAAGGGTTGGTAATATGTTACAGTGATTATCTTTTCTATTCATTTATAATATAGATAAATATTTTTTTATTTATAAATAATATAATATAATGAATAAATTAAATATAAGTTATATAAATTTATCTCATATTTTATTTGGTGGACCATTGCTAACTTATATCGGATATAAGAAAGATAAAACGGAAACTAGTATATTTAAATTATTATTAGTTTCTATAGTATTATTGTTTTTGTATCATGGATATAAATTATTTTTACATTATACTAAACATAAATATATTAGTTATGTCAATTTATTTCATTTGTTAGTTTTAGTACCATTATTATTATATGTATATATTAGAAAAGAAAAAGTAGTATATCCAACGTATGATTTATTATTTATATTAGGTGTAGGTATAATTATTTCATTTAGTTTAAAGGTCATACAATAAAAATATTATATTATTTTAATGGAATTAAAGAGAAGTTTAAAATTTATTGATATTTTTTTTATAGGATATGGTCATATAATTGGTGCTGGTATTTATACATTATTAGGTTTTACTACAAAATATGGTCAAGGTAATACTTGGATATCATTTATTTTGGGTGGTATTATAAGTTTAATGACTGGATTAAGTTATGCTAATTTAAGTAAAAAGTTTGATAGTAATAATGGTGAGTATGATTATATAAAACATATAGATGTTAGATTGGCTAAAATATCGGTATTACTATTAATTTTAACTGGAATAGTTACAATAACTACCTTATCAATAGCTTTATCTAATTATATCAAGATAACTAGTATACCCAGTAATATAATAACTTTATTAGTAATACTAATACCAACGATTATAAATATAATAGGTACAAAGCAAACGTCTAATATAAATATAGTGGTGACTTGTCTAGAGAGTTTAGGTTTATTATTATTAATAGTTAGTAGTATAGGTAAGTGGAATATTCCTCTTTTATTTGATAATAAGAATGGAATAAATGGTTTAATGCGTGCTAGTTTCTTGACTATTTTTGCTTTTGTAGGTTTTGAAAGCTTAATAAAATTAAATAAAGAAACTATAGAGCCTAAGAAAACGATACCTAAAGGTATTATATATTCGATAATCTTTTCAACTATAATATATATCTTAGTATCTATTTCAACAATATCAGTAATGGGGATAGGAGCTATTTCTAAATCTAATACACCTATATCTAATAGTATAAATAAAGTAATGGGTAGTAATTTTAAAAATATGATAAATAATATAGCTGTAATATCTATCATAAGCTCCATTCTATTAAGTATACTATCAACTTCTAGACAGTTGCAAAGCATTTCTAAACAAAACATAATACCAAATTATTTTGGTTCTATTAACAAAAAAACAAAGACACCTATAGTAGCTATTATAAGTATATCTGTAATAGCATATTTATTCACATATATAAAGAATGTGGAGTTATCTACAACCATTACTAATTCTTTTATTTTTGTGATATTTACATTAGTTAACTTATCATCTATTATAATAAATTATAAAGGTAATAAGAGTGTACCTATATATTCTATAATAGGGTTGGCATCTACCGTGATAATGACATGCTTCTCATTAACAAATAATTATTTTAGTACTTAAAGAGAAATTTTAATTTAATATTAATGGATTCTGTGGAGCAAATAGTTATTGGCTATAAAAAACCATTAGATATTATTAATATTTGTTTTTCTAATTCTAAAATGAAAAATATTTGTATAGATAGTAATAGTTATTTGTGGGATAGTTTGGTAAAGACATATTATCTTAAATATTATAGTAATCGTATCAAGGACGTATCTATTAAAGATTATTATGTATTATTATATTATTCTGAATTATTAGGAATAATAGAATATACTAAGATAATAGAAAAGGCTCAAAGATTATTGCATATATTACCTAAAATATATGATGGCGACCATATAACTATATTAAATGCTTGTTTTAATATTGCTATAATTAGTAATAAATGTAATATAGTATTATATCGAAGTAAATCTAAAGATGAAATTAATAATATATTTGGTTCTGGATATTTAAGATATCAGTATTTGTTAACTAATAATGATATATATATAAATGAATATGAATTAGATAATTTTAAGAAACAACAAAATGTAAATAATATATTGGGTGGTTATATTCCATAATATATGTATAAAATATATATTTATTATGTAAAATTATTTTATGATAGGTTCACATAGTAAATATTATATTATTTATTCTTATATAAATAATAATGGTGACATATATAGTCCTACTATGCCATATAAATGGAAATGGGCTAATGGTCCACCAAAAACTTTATTACCATTAGGTATTTTCGATAATTTTGAGGATGTAACTAAACTTAAATCTTTATTATTAGATACATATCCTGCTAAATCTAAAAAGGCTACTATAGTTATTAGAGACAATAATCCATTTTACTGTTTAAATTTAATTAATATTTATAATATTAAAAAGAATATGTTCTATCTACAGAGTTTTTTTATAGATAAAAGTGAATCATATAGTATACATGAATTAATTAATTTATTTAATAATGATATCTTATCTTAACAACTAGTATTAGCCTTACCACACTTAACCCATCTATTTATAATACCTCTTTTAGTATCATATGATACAGCTTGGTACATTTCACCATCATTACCCATAATAGTTATTCCTTCAGGACATTCATTAGCAGAATATGGTGGACTAGGTCTCGTTTGATATTTCTTTTCACTCCTATGTTCACATGAATTACCCATAATAGAAGTTCTCTTTTTGGCTACTAACATTTTAGTTGAACCACTTCTATCTTTAACACATCTACCTTTTGGACTTAAAACCTTACCGGGTG
>JGI24005J15628_10000238_pt1 | contig 33808 bp, 46 predicted proteins | sample LinPmetageLP40_FD_15628 | JGI IMG/M metagenome (IMG submission 15628)
AGGGGCCCTGTGCCTTTCCAGTCTGCTTTATTTTGAAGCATTTTGTTAATTACCATACTTTGAGCGTTTACTGATTTATTTAAAAGAGGCGTGGCTCTTGTTGGGTCTATTTTAAACAGTTCTATAACTTCTGCGTTTACTAAAGCCTGTGCATCTAGCGATTCTGAAACACTTGTTATAAAATCATCCTTGGTTACATCTAATTTTGAAACGGCATCTTGTAGAGTATCTACGTTTGTTCTTGCGACTGTAGCATTTTCTTCAAAAATTTCGTCATTTCTAGAAACAGCAGTATTCCTAACTTTTGCTTCGTCTAGAGCTAACTCTCTTTCAGCAAAATCTAGTTTGCCTCCACTGTTTACAAAATAACCTATAGCTTTTAAGTATTGCGGTCTATCAGCCGCAGGTATGGCTGCGTAAAAGTTTACGCCTACTCTACTAATCTGTGCAGCATCAAAACTGTACAAATTACTTTTACGTTTCTCTATTAAACCTTGTAATAATTCTGCCCCTTCAGTAGTTAAATTACTACCTTCTATACCTTTATTTAACAACTCTTCTAATTTTTCTAAGTTACCATTTTTAGCGGCTGTTTGAAGTTGAGTAACAAAAGCATTATTTACTTTTTTAATCCCTGCTTTCTTTTCGGCTTCTACTATAGTAGCGTCGTTTTCTTCTTTTGCCTTTGCTAAGTCTGCGCCTATAAGAAACCCAGCTTTTTCAGCTTCTTCTTTAGTTATTTCTATGTTGTTTTTATTGATTGCATCAGCAGCCATAGCTCCGTAGTAACCGCCACCTCCATAGTCATCATCTACATTTGGGCTGTATATATATTTACCGTCTTTAAAAGTTATAGACCCAGTTGTATTACCGCCTCTGGGATCTTTAAAAACAGTGTCGCTAGAAATATTAGTGGGTTTTTCTACTTTTTTAATACTAGAATCATAAAATCTTTCTGGTACTTCATCATTCATTATAAAATTATTTACTTCTGCCCCCGACATAGAACTCATCAGGTCCTCTCTTTTTTCTTTGCTCATCGAATCAAAAGTGTAATTTTGATTAGGGTTTAACATGCCTGTTGTGCCCATAGTATCAGAATCTGACTTAGGAGAACTCGGTGTAGTAGCTCCATATGTGCCATCTTTAACTTGATTTTGCACATCTTTTCCGAAAACTTTTCCTACGTAGTTTTGGGTTTCTGAAGATAATTTACTAAAATCACGCCCGTCTGCTATCCATTTATCAATAGTTCCAGGCCCGGCATTGTAAGCCATGGCTGCAAGTACGGTGTCTCCTCCGTACTTTTCTGTTAGCGCATTAAAGTAATCTGTACCAACTCTTACATTTTCTTCTGGTGAAATAGAACCATCTGCATTTCTTACTGCTGGGGTAACTCCAAAACCTGGGTTATCCGCAGTAGCATCTTTTAGTTGCATTAACCCTTTAGCGCCGTGGTCACTTATCGCATCTGGATTTCCAGAACTTTCTACGTCTATAAGTTTGTTAATTAAAGGGTTATCTGTAATATTAGCAGCATCATTTAACAAAGGTATGTTAAGAGACGTGTAAGAATCATTCGTTATGATACTAGGTGCAGTCGTTGTGGGTGCAGTCGTTGTGGGTGCAGTTGTTGTAGGCATATTAGTATCTACAGTTGTTCCTTGACCTGCGGGTGTTGTTTCTACAGGAGGTGTTTCTGTTGTTTCACCTTGAGTATTAACTAGACTACCAAAGTCTACGCCGCCGCCTATAGAAGAAGTATTCCTAGTAGGCCTTGAATCTTCAACTGTTAATACATCAGGTGATAAGCCCGCTCTATTCATTCTTTCCGTTAATACAAGATCAAAAGTTTGGTCGAATTTTGCAAAACTTACATCTGTACTAATTTTAGAGTTAGCTAACGCTACTCCACCTTCGTTTAGATTATCTACGTTCCTACTTGCGTCTACAGTAGCAGCCGCACTAATAGGTTGCCCATCTTTGCCCATAGTATTAACAAAAGGAACAAAAGTAGCATTTCCACCTTCGTCGTACGAAACTTTACTTTTACTTAAATCAAAAGTTCTGCCGCCACCATAACCGTAATACTTTTGAAAATCTTCGCCCTCTACAAGGTTTTGTATTCTAGCCCCTGCATCTGTTGGTCCATATAAACCTATTATTTGTTCTATACCAAAACCATTTCTTGTAGAAGCATTTTCCATTGATTTGTTAAATGCTGCAACGCTGTTGTACCCACCGTTTGTGTAGTCAGCAATGTAACTATCCCTTTCTTCGGGGGCTATCGTTTTTAAATTATTTGAAAGTTTCTCATGTTGGTCTATAACTAAATTTTCTAGAGAATTATATTGAGCTAAAATTCTTCTGTCGTCTTCTTGAGCTACGTCTCTATAATACTTTTGATTGGCCACGCTAGGTCGTGAGTTTCTACCACTTCCGGCCCAATTAGTAATTTTTCCTAATAGACTTGTTTCTGCCATTATAAAACCCTGTAATCAACCATGTAATAGCCATTTTCATGTATAGAAACAGCTTCTGGTTTATATTGTATAACTTCTTGGGCTAAAACTCCGGTGTTTATATCATTTATACCTAGTTTCTTAGCTACGTCATTCCACTCCCAAGTGTATATGTTGTGGCCGTTTTCTTTGCCTACTAGTTGTATGTTATTTTTTAGTTTTTTATCAGAGAAAGCTAAGGCTCCAAGTAGAGCTCCGCCCATTTTAGCTAGGCCGCCAAAGAAACTTTTTTGAGAAGAATTAGCTTGCCCTCTCATTTTTTGGTACGCTGCATAACGTCCCGCGCTCATTTCTCCTAAACCCTGTTGCGCAGATGCTGCAGATTCAAAAAGCGTATTACTCATTTTTTCTAGAGCAAAAAGGTTATTTAAATTAGTATTTTGGTCGTCTCTTCTAGCAAAGTTAGCCGCTCCAGCTAAGGCGCTTTGCCCTGCCCTTTGCGACATACGCGCTTGTTGTTGTCTTTCAGCTGGCGTAAGCTCTATGCCATATCTGCTTTGTTCTCTGTTCGATCTACCTTCTTGTTGTTTTTGTTTTTGTCTTGCTAAAGTAGTTTGTTGTTCTACTGTATCTACAGGAGTAGAAAGTTCGTCTATTATTTTATCAACATCCGCACTAGATGAATAGTAATCATCTAAAGCGGTATTAGATGCTATTTCTGTTTGTTCTATAGTTGCCATTACATAAGCCCTATATTAACAGATTTACCACTCGTAGACTGTCCTTGGTAAGTAACATTAGTACCAACAGCGCCACTTCCGGGAGTTAAAGCTGCTAGTTTAGACTCTGTAAAATAATTACTTAGGTCAGGCTTTTCAACCTCATCCGTAAAAACATTTCTTGCTTCATACCTGCCTGGCTCATCACCTTCTCCCGGTACATACTTTGCATACTGTAACTTATTACCTGTTTCTGCTTGATTTTGTCTCATAGCGCTCATAGCGTCACTTGCACCTTGTCCTAAAAACCCACCTGTAAAACTTCTCATAACTCCTGCGCTAGCTTCGTCTTTTGAAAATTCTAACCCTGCATCTGCTAAAAGTATTTTGTCTTGTGTTCCTGCAGCTTTTACAAGTCTATTTGTGCTTTCTAGACTATCCCTAGTGGCTATATTACCTTCAAGCATTCCCATTTTATTTTCTTTGGCTTTAGCGTCTTTCAAGGTTTTCACAGAAGTATCTATTGCGGCTACTGTTCTTTCCATTTCGGTATTAACACTTTTAGATCTTGGGTAATTACTAACATTATTAGCTATTTCATTATCTAGGTTGCTTATGCCAAGACTTTGATTAACTATATCTGCGTTGTCTATAGCAGTAGTTAACCGTTTTTTCATAGATTGATTTCTATCTCTTGCAATTGAAACAGCTTGATTAACTATGCTTGTTACTTCTTTTGTGGTGTCGCTTCCGGCAAGTATACTATCATTAACTTTTGTTCTACTAAATCCTAACATTAGTAATCTAACTCCTTACCATATCTTCTATATCGTTTTCTAGAGTTTAAACCTACGCCTTTGTAATGTACTTTTCTTGGCACCCCTAAGTCTCCGCCTCTACCTTTTAATTCTGCTTGTTTAACTTCTTCATTAAACAGAGAAAAGTAGTCGTTTGCAGATCTAGGGTCACTCCATTCTTTATTAGGTATTCTTAATAACCTGTGTAAAGCTCCGTAAATGATGCCGTCTCTATAAGTGTTAGAAAAAGTTGTGTCTATAGTACTAGAAGTCCGCGTAGGTTTTAAAGCTACACTTAACATTAACCCGTTAGAAAGAGTAGCGTTAGGCACTGGTACAACCCAGAAAGTGTTGGGGTTTTTTTGTAAGTAAACTTGTGGAATTGTACTTCTGTCTCTCCAATCTGGGTAATTTAGTTCTAAGCTTCTAGGAGTTATAGGGTCTAAATCATTACCATTGTAAGTCATCCATAAAATTTGATGTACGTCTGTACCTGTAGGCTGGTCAAAATCATATTCATAAACACCAGACACAGTGCTAATAGGGTCTAAGTCAAATACGTGCGCTTTTGATTTTTCGCAAAGGTCTATAGTTGCAGAGCGTATATGGTTTAGTACTAGGGAATCTGGACACCCCGGTACGTAGGGTAAAACTTCTTTTATTAACCCATCAAAAGCCGCCATGGTTTACCCCCTTTGGCCGTATGGAAGTGATTTGCTATCAGAGTTTGGGCTTAAAAGCTCTTGCGCTTGGCCCCCGTTACCAATACTTGAACCGAATAAAGCATAATGAGATTGAGCTCTTTCGTTGTTTGCAGCATACTCAGCGTCTTTCATATATGCTCTATATAAAACAAAGTCTATAATAGCGTTTGCAAAAATGTCATCAACTGAAATAGTACTACTAGTTGCCGTTAAGTCTGTAGGAGACGCCGAAAAAACTATCTCTACATAAGCTGTACCAGCTACCCCAGGGTATACATAAAATTTTCTTGGGTCATCTTCGTCGAATATGTAGTGTTTAGGTACGGTGCCATGGGCAGCATCTCCAGCTACTCCTGGATTATGCCAATCTGGCTCTTGGGTATTTAGTATATCTGCGTCTACTATTCTAATAGCTCTTAATCCAGTAGCACTAGTAGAAGTACCATTCATACCTCTAACTACTTTGATTAGTCTTAAGCCACCAGAAGGTAAAGTCTGTTCTGTACCAGTAGCTAATTGTACATTTGCATGCGTAGAAGATGCTTCAGGTCTGAAATTAATAATTTCTCTTTGTGCATCATTTATGTACCTAAGCAGTTCTGCTTCCGGCCATCTAACACTAGTTGTATCTTGTAGAGTATCTTGAACTCTAGATATTATATTTGCGCCCGTTAATGTTCCCATTAGTTACCCTATATGTTTTTAACCTATAGCTTTTAGCTCGTCAATTAAAACTGATTTCTTTTTACGTTTGTCTAGTTCTATTCCAATTGTGCGACCATAGTCTTCTAATTGTCCTTTGGTCATGTCTTCAAAATTTACAGCCGTTTCTTCGCTTACTGTTTCTATTACTTCTTTTATTTCTTCAGCTATAACAGGAGTTTCTTTTACTGAAACTTCTTTTGGCTGATTGTGTACTTCGGTACACCCGTTTTGTAGACATAGTAATCCTATGTCGTGCCCAACTTCTTTAGGTTCGCCAGCTGTTAAAATAACAGTAGACCCCCATGTAGTTGATATATATTTGTCGGTATCTGATTTAACCCACATAATTTACTCCTTTAAAATTTAAAAATACAGGCGGCTAATTAAAGCCACCTGTAAAATATATCACAATTATTGTGCTACATCTAATCTAATAACACCAAAGTCTTCATTCTGACCTGAAACGTCTGAATGATAAACTGGCTTCTTAAGACCAAATATTTTACCAATTGAAATACCGTTTTGGTTGCCATAGTCAAAGCTATCTTCGACTATTTCTGGAATACCAATGTCAGCCATAGCTAATGCTTGTGCACCTGCAAAAATACATGCAGCTCCACTTACGTCAGCGTCCGCGCCCCATTTATATCCAGCTGAACCAGCATTGGAAGATGTTCCAGTAGTTGCGCCACTTGTGTTAAACACGTGTCTGAACTCATGAACCATGATTCCGTCAACCATTAAGCTTGATGAGCCAGAGAACAAGCTTGAGCTTGGTCCTCTTACTCCAGCATTTCTAACGTTAGTTAGGAAGTCTGAATCAAGTTTAAGGTCAGCCATTACTTGCGGAGAAACGAATAGATGATACATCTCTTCATTACCTGCGCCTCTTAGGCCTCTGATATAGTTATCTTTTGCATAAGCTTTTAACTGAACAAGACACTCGTAAGTGATTGTATCAGCAGCAGCTACAGCACTAGTATTACCAGCAACTAATTTACTAGTTGCGTCCCATCTTCTATGTCTGTTAGACGTAGGAGCTGAAACATCACTTGAGAATGCTAGATCACCAAGATTTTGTCCTGAGTTCATTACAGGTCTTAGTGCTCCGTTATTCTTTAGTGTATATGCAATACCTGCTAAAGATAAAAATGCTAATTGGTCCATTCTGTCAGCCATTGCATAAGCAAGTGCATCTCTAGAATGTTCCCTAAAGTTCACAACTGATTTTTGATCATTCATTCTACCTGAAAGTCTGTTCGCAAATCTTAGTTGATCTAGTTGTACAACAATGTCGTAAGCTCTTAGTGCCTCTTCATTACCCTCTAAAGTATTGTCTCCAACGATACCATCACCAGTCATGTCAGCTAAAAGTGTTAAAACAGCTCTTGCTCCCTTTTCTGATTGTGTAAGTTCAGATATTCTCTGAACCATAGCATTAGATCCGCTACCTGCGAATTGGTTAATGAAGGACATATTTCTTGCGACACGCCAAAAATCACGCGACCAGATTGTTAATTGTTCACTGGTCAACGCAGCAAAGTTTGTATTTGCCATGATAATATTCCTTTAAAAAAAGTTAATAACCAGTCGTCTTTTGGAGCGACATATTACCCGTGTACCCTTTGTCGTTGGGGAAACGTCTTCATACTTTTACGAGGTGAACTCGATTAGTTTAACGTACTAACATACGAGTACGAGTTTTAAGCTGCACGACCAGCACTGAATGTCGTATCAGTGGACGAATCTTTATTTTATACCACAGATTATCCGAAATCTCCACGCATTCTTCTTAAAGTTTCTGCGGGAAGAGCATCAAATTCTTCTGATGATAATTTTGTTAAATCTATTTTGTTCTCTTTTTTGGCATTAACGCCCTCTCCTTTTAAAGAAGGTGGTTGCGATTGAGACGCTTGTACTTTTCTAGCTACTGTAGCTTTTTGTTTTTGCTCTACAGCAGTATTAACTGGTTCTAGAACTGGAGCTACGGGTGCATTTGCTCCCATTACGTAGTTTGTAGCTTTAGTTAAGGCATCTACAGGCACATATCCTTGCGTTATAAAAGCATCTCTTAGTTCTATTACTTCTTGTTGCAACTCTGGACTAAAAGTTTCGCTGTTTTCGTTTAAAACTTCGTGTTTAGCCTCTAATTCTAGCGCTTTTACCTGTAAATCCTTTAAATCTTGGTTTTGTTGCACTGTAGAACCCATTTCTTGCCTAACTTCGTGCATCATTTGTGCTTTTTCGGCTTGTCTTATCTCAGATCTTAGGGCTACAGCCTTTTCTGTTTCTGCATTTAAGACTAAATCTTGATATTCGGATTCTTTAGATACAAAATCGAAACTTGGGGCTTCAGGAGCTACTTCTTTTTCAGCTTGTACTAAATCTAACTTCTTTTGCAGTGCTTTTTGTTTAGCAAGAACTTCATCAAGTCTAGATTTTGGCACCATAGGAGCTTTAGTCTCTACTTCTGGCTCAATAACTTGTCCTTCATCTGTTGGTACAGGTTCTTGTGTATCGCTTTCGCTTTCTGCAACCACTGTTTCTTCTTCTGCAACTTCTCCTTCTGCAGGTTCTGTTGTTTCTTCTTGCTCTCCTGCTTTCGCTTCCATTTCTTCAGGAGTAGTCGTGAGCTCTGTTTCTGATTCTGGTTCTTCTTCAATTTCCTCTCCTTCCGTGGGGGTATCAAAATTCATATCAACTGCAAAAGGTGCAGCATCTTCTTCGGTTATAGGGTCTGCGCCAGGCATAACGTCCATTACAATTGTATCGTCTGTAGGTGTTTCGGTTTTCTTAGTTTTGGCCATTTGAATTACCTCCTGTAGGTTTCATAGCTGCAGCTGCAATCTTTGTAGCCGCTTGTGTATCACTTTGTTGTTTACGCATTTGGTTTGTCATATCTGATAAACGTTCACGTAAACTCAATTCTTCTCTCTTCTGGGTTAGTTTACTTTCTAATTCAGCAGCTTTCAACCTCGGATTGATATTTTCGCCCTGAGCTTTAGCAGCATTTAATTGAGTAGTAGACTCAAGGTTTTTAACCTCAGCTTCCATCTTAGCAATTTCCAACTGTATTTTTTGCATTTCGGCTTGCATTTTAAATTGTTGTACTTGCACTTGCTCATCGCTAGGTGGTTCCATACCTTGCATAATTCTAATACGTTTCGCTATATCTGCTTTACGTGATAAGTGTGAGTATTCAACAATCATATCATCTGGTATTGGTACTCCAACTTGTCGTAAAGAAATAGCTTCAGCAAATTGCATTTCGTCAAAGTTATCCCTAGCCGGAGCCGTACCTATAATTACATCGTACTCGCCAACTGTTAAGTCATTCACAACTATTCCTTCGGGTGTCATTTGATTTACAGAAACAGGTTCTCTTGTTTTGTAAGGATCTTCTTCGTCTGTTATTTGTACAATTCTCTCTTCCGTGTAGTACATTTGTACGAGATTAAGAATTTTCTCAGCTAGATACAGTCTTGTTTTTTGTAAATTATCTAACGGCACTTGGATCTGCATCGCGCCTCTGTTTTGTTTTGCTTGAATAGCAACACCCGAAACTTCTGGGCTATCTGTTCCAAGCATAGAATCTGATATACCACTAATAGCTTTTATATTGTTAGCTGCTTTCATAGCTATTCTATCTAAACCTGTTGGTATTTGATTTGGTTGTATTTTTGCAGGGGGAGTAGAGCCTCTATTATACTCTAGGACTAAACCTGTTTCTGCTCCGTGTTCTTCTAAGTCATCCGCAGTCATACCTGATAACGAACCGCCTTCTACAACCCAACCGCTGTTTGCAGTTGTGTTTACAATATGTAGTTCTTGGCTAGATATTTTATTTAGTTGTTCTTGCGGTGATAATAAATTACGTACCATTCCGAAAGGTCTACCTCTTCTGAAGTACGGAAAATATGGAACTAAAGTAAAGTGAGAATACGGCGACCAGTCATCATGGAGTACAGTAGTGTCTGCCGTTACAGACCAGCGTACCATTCTTTTTTTCTTTTTAGCTATGAGCAAACCATATTGGTCAGCAAAACCGGTTTGTTTCTTTTTGCTCCAATTGTAAGGGACGGGTCTTTCATCTCCGGTAACTGGGTCTATGTAAAAAGTACAATCTTTTAATTTATAATGTTGTCTTTCTATTACTCTTATACGTCTAAGTGTTCTAGCGTTTTCTGGGTCAGATGCATACTCTTGCCCAAAGAAAGTATCTTCGGTATCTCCATATTTATTTTCTTCGTACTCCATAGAGTCATAGCCTAAACTAGAACCATTCTCAGATATTATTCTTAGTTGGTCTGCTTTCTTTTGCCCGTAGAGTTCTTCTATTTCGTCCAGACTCATCCACTTAGTTTCAAAAATTTCATTCCAAGATTTTGGGTCATAATCTTTGGCGTCAGGGTCTATTAGTATATCTAATGGGTCTTTAGATGTAACTCTAACTTCCCCTTGTATATGGTCGTCGAAATCTATACGTACATCGAACCAGCCTCGATCCTGAATTAGTCCGTCAGAAAAAACAGTCGACTCTACCCAATCCATTTTATTATTATCAGCTATTTGTCCGTATACTTTTGTTAGTATATCGGCTACATCTTGCATGCCGCTGCCACGTGGTTTGAATTGTACGTCGGCCCTTCGCGTACTTTGTTCGCCGATCACTGCGTTAATTGTAGGGAGTACAGTATTAATTGTTAGAGCGGGACGGCCTTGGTCATCTAGGGTAGCTACATCTTCTGCGTCCCATTGCGAACCTCTATAAAAAGCGTCGCATCTTTTTGCTATCTCTATGTAATCTTCGTGCCCGTTGTCCCTAGCTCTTACATAATGAGCAAACTGTTTTTTAGCGAAGTCGGCTTCTTCGGCTTTATTCATTGGTTTTTCTTTTTGTTCTTTTGCTTTTATATAGGCCATTATGCGCTCATTGAAGTTTTAATTTTTACGTCGCTATTTTTTAGGCGTAGTTTGTCTCGCCACGAAGGGGCATGCTCTGGAACATTAAAGTTTATAGCAAATTCTGTCATCATTAATCCTATCCATGCTAGCGCGTCTACTTGGTCGTCATTTTTACCGTTAGGGAAACGCAAAAGTTCTGCTACCATAGTCCCCGTCCAAACGGCATCTTTTGGAAAGTATACCATGCCTTGTTGCATTCTACCTTGTATAGCTCTCGCTCTAGCTTCTTTATCTCGTCTTCCCACCCGTAGGTCTTTAAAGTATGCTTCATGGAGGCCCCTTTCGGCAACCCTTTTTTGTAAAAAAGGACCAATGGCCATTTCTATGTGTCCTTTTTCTATACCAATGATTCCCGGTCGCCACATCTCGTATAGGTCTAATATCTTCTCTACTATTTCAAAACCGTCATACTTACCGCGAACAACATCTACTATAAACAAGTTATCATACTCATCTACCCCCACAACTAATCCTACGGTATAGTCGTTTCTATCTTTTTGTCCAATCGCTAAATCCCACGCACAATAGAATCGTAGGGAGTCTTGTTCTAGTTCATCTTTCTCATAATACTGAATCATTTCTCTAGTAAAGTAATCACCCTCATCTGATACCGGATTCTGTTGGTACAACGCCGTCCAGTCTCTCGGCCCGATTGCTTTTTGTATCATCTCTAACGACGGCACATCATAACGGTCCGGATGGAGCGGCTCGCCTTGTTTTCTAAATTCTTCATCTAGTTCAGCAATAGCTGGGTACTTAACTACTTCCCACTGGTCGGCGCCATCTTCACCAGCCGCTAATAATCTTCCGGCTAAATCGTCATCGTGCCAACGCGTAAGAATAACTAGTATGCCACCGCCGGGAGCTAAACGTGTATAAGCGGTCGACGTATACCAGTCCCAGGTCGATTCGCGATTGTTTTCGGATTCTGCATCTTCTCTGTTTTTTACTGGGTCATCGATAACTAGAACGTGCGCACCTTTACCCGTGATACCACCACCAACACCAGCTGCTACATAACCACCACCGGAGGTCGTCAGCCAGGATTCAATTGACTGCGAATCAGCATCTAATCTTGTTTTCTCAAATATTTTTTTATAGTTAGGTTCTCTTAATAGTTGACGTACTTTTCTAGAGAAGCTCATAGATAAAGATCCGGAATACGAACAACTTATAAACTCTTGATGCGGATGGCGGCCAATGTGCCACGCCGGAAACGCAATACTAGCTAAGGTACTTTTACCGTGACGCGGTGGCATGAACAACATCAACCTAGGAGATTTTTGACTGGCTACATCGTCGCTAAATTTTTCTAGTCTTTGGCATATATCCTTGTGCACCCACCCGGCTTGATAATCGGGGTTAAACTTTTCGACAAAAGGTAACAGCCTTTTCCTGGACAAAATACGACTTGCCAGTTCTTTTTCTGCATGTTGATTCATGGTCAACTCGGCTTGTTTCTTTTTAGCTTCTTCTTTTTGTTTTGGAGATTCAGGAAGTTGGTCAGCTTCGTCTGCTGCGCAGTAAACACACAGCCCTTTAGGCAAGACTAAATTATCTGATAAAAGTTTCAGGCATTTATAACACTCAATCTTTTGGGTCATTGCTCGGTTCTAGATATTTTTGATCTACTCCAGCCATTTTTAATAACTCACCGTCGGACAGTTGTTCGAGCTGTCTAACATTATCTACATTAATATTTATCTGCGTCGCATTTTCTGGAGTAAATAACCCATGTAATTTACATAAAGAATCTACTACGTTTTTTTCTTCGGTAGCATTCGCGGATTTTCTATGGGCTTCTAAATACATTGAGGTCGCCGTACCACGGTCGAACTTTACTTCTTCCCGCATTTCTTGTCGAAGGTAAGCTACTGCTTGTGCGATCTTCGGTCTTTTAAAAGCGTCGTACACTGTATCTACGTTATTGTACCCCGCAGCACGGCCCGCGGCCGCTTTGTTCATTCCTCTTACGTGAAATAAAACGAGTCTTTCTTCTTGTACGGAAAGCTCATTTAGTTTAATTCCAGCGTACGGAAAGTGGGATTGCAGTTGTGCACGGTCCTCGGACGTTACTTCTGTAGGTATATCTTCATTTAATAATGTCATATAACTTATGATTATATTAGTAAAACTCCTTGTTTGTCTAATATTAGAAATTTTTTATAAAATTTTTTTTGTGAAAATTTTGAAATATATCGCTGAGGCATCGGCTCCCTATCCAAACATTTAACCCCCCTTCCCCTTTTTTCACATCTACATTACCTTTATCTCATACTAAACTTTTGGAACCTTGTATTGATTTTTACTAGGTACTTTGTCCGCCCCTGGCGAACAGTTAGAAGCTTTGTGAAATTGGTTAATGATTAACTAATATATACATTTATAAGGAGTAACTTATGTACAACGCAATAGCAATAAACTACGGCAAAGAAATAATACCATCGAAGAATAACAAGCTGGAGAGAAGATACCTCTATGCTAAGTTAGCAAACGGTGCAGTATACAAATGGAATAGCATTGTTGATATGAACAGTGATACACACACTAGACTAGTCAGACAATTTATAGCTAAGAAAAAGAACAAGAGTCCTAAAGGAGTTAGTAGAGTTACTATCAACCCTAAGTTCTGGACAAAAGTTTCATAATGGAAACTATCATCGTATTGTTCTCCCTCATCAGTAGCATCTGTCTATTGGTGGGGCTTTTAATAACTGTAAACTCAACAGTCATAGAATATAGTAGAGCTTGGCAACTGCTGGTTGTCATCTCTATTTCACCATTCATGGTGGTGCAATTAATATATTTAATTGTACTACTATCATAAACATTGGATATGGTTGGCCGCCCCTGGCGTCCATTCATAATCTTTGTGAAAGCGAAACTGGTAACGGGCGTTATCAGTGCTTAATCTTTTAATGGAGACTAACATGTCAAAAAGTAAAAGAGAATTTAAAAGAAAGACCTTAGCAGAAGTCAAAGGTGTATCTTTAATCGAAGTGGTTGCTTCTCAACAGTATGGTTCAGTTGATAACCCTCAAGTAGAGTGGACAACATTGTTCACTGCCTTTCCTAACAAGTCAGGTACTGGTTTATATTCCAGAGTACCGAGGTCAATCAGCATCCAACCTGGTGCAGAGCTTAACTTCTTCATCAAAGAGGAGGTAACAGATGTCAAATCTAAATAACAACAAACCTTCACCTACTATCATTGGTGTTGGTTCTGACATTGTAGGTCTTGGTTCTAAGCTGGTTTCAGGTAGTTTTAAACTACTTGCATTCGGTGTAGCTAAGGCACACAACGCTGTAGATTTCGCAGTCGAAGCATCTCAAGAAGGATATATAGCTGGTAAAGCTAATAGACATCCTCAACAGTTAGAGCTCAACTTAGATTCCCCTAAGTCAGAGTCCTAGTACCTGTAACCGGCGGTGGCTTTCCTAGTCATCGTCGGTTTTTTTTGTCAGGGGGAGGCTTTGGGTGTGCCATACTACTATCATCGCGAAGCGATGTGGATGTTCACTTGTTCACAACTGTTCTACAGTTTTGTGTACCACGTGTACCGGCTGTTTGTCACATGCTGGTACACACTAGTGGTACACAAGTTTTGCCTGTAAGAATATAGCTTCAGCTAATATGCATGCTTACTTGGTACCGCGGTACCGGCAAAATCATGTAGAGCAGAATACAAGATAGCAGTCGACCGTCGACCGTTGTCCATTAATTAATCTTATTTTTAATGGTACCGTGGTACACAACTCTCTATCCCGCATTCTTATGCCGTTATTTGTGTACCACCTATACTGGTACACAGCGGTACACACGGTACACAAAAATTGGTCGCCCCTGGCGACCCATCATAAACCACAGGTAACCGCGAGCACTAAGCGAGCGGGAAGGTGATTACAAAAGCAAGTGCTTAGTAATTGTATTAATACAATAGTTTATTTATTAAGGAGTAATTTATGACTATGACAAAAAGAAATATACCAGCAGATTCATTTGACCCTGCAGACCAAGTTGGTGTGGTACCAACTAAAGTAGAACCCGATGGATCAGTAACTGTTACTGGTACAGGCGAGTTATTAAATGAAGATGCTACAACATCTGACATGTATACCCCAGACACCAATGGTGATCCGGTAGGCAGTGAAACTAGGTCGTCGCAAGACGAAGTAAGATTGCCTGCTTTCTATTACGATAGGTATGCGTTAGATAGCAATGGTAATCCAGTGCCTAAACCTAGTGTGGTTGCAGGTATCATGGAAATCGTTAGAGAAAAGTCCGCTCTGTTCAGAAGCTTTGAGGCTATTAAGTCAGACAAAGCTAAACAAAAAGCAGTAGATGCCTATCAACAAAAGATTACAGCCTTTGTTGACGGTTATCAACCGCTGTTGGAAGTAGACATGCAGGGTTCAGGCTTGAACTTAGTTCAACTAGTTACCAAGACATGGGCTGAGTTCGCATCGGTTGCGTACGAATACCAAATGTCCGCGGACGCTTTGGACGGTAAGGATATGCCAGACTGGTTGGCCAAGAGAGAAACGCAAGCAGTGTTGTTGTTCAACAAAGCTACGTTCTTGAATGAGGTAACAGACAGGCTGAGTCATTTGTTCGAGTTGAACGAGAAGACAATGACTGTCAAGCAGGCCAACGTTCAAAAGCAAGTGGAGTACAGACAACAAAGGTTGGCTGAGTATAACTTCAAAAAGCATGGCGATACATCCAATAGGAATGCAACATCCATGAACGAAGAGAATGCTAACTTTGCAAGACAGCTCATTGCTAATCTAGCTTAAGTCTAAGCTTCCTATTCTACAACAGGGTTACGATGTAGAGGGTGTCTCCCTAACGACCATGCTCAGATGAAAAGCTGAGCCTTTGCTTTATACTATAACTACGGGAGAACTTATGAACTACGAAAGAAATAAACAGTACGATGGAACAATACTTCACGGACTACAAACCAAACCAGCATTGAAACCAAAACAATGCTCTACGCCTAGGCGTAAGAATATTAAATCTAAATTAGAGTCGAACATAAACGAAGGTAAACCATCCGCTGGTATACCAAGATATAAAGTTCCGCCTCAGATTTTAGAAAGCGCTATACTTTATACATTAGTAACATAACTGGTTCTTGAAAATCTCAAAGCTATTTGTGCAGTTATGGCGAAATCTAGTTAGATGTGTGTGACACGCGCTTCAAGACACCAGTCTCTACAACATTGTAGAGTTTTGATTCATGGCCGTTAATCTAACAAACTGCACGCCAATGTGCTTCCATTGTGCCTTTCTAAGCGAGTGGAAAAGCGAATTAAAAAGTAAATGCAAATCAATATAGGAGTTATTACTATGCATACAATAAGCCCAAATAGTCTCAAACAAGAGATTCAAACCAACATGAGAGCCGAGCTCAACACAATGATATGGGGTGGCCCAGGTATCGGTAAGTCTGATATACCCCAACAGATTGCTGATGATCTAAATATTCCTTTGTTAGATTTTCGTGCAAACCTGTTCGATCCAGTCGATGTACGTGGTATTCCATACTTAAAACAACAGACACAAGATTCCCAAAAGTTTACTTCTTGGGCTGTGCCTGATGTGTTTCCAATCCCAGAAAGGGACGGCGACCGCGGTATATTGTTCATTGACGAATTGCCAACTGCCCCACCTGCAACACAAAATGCATTTTTGCAGTTGTTGCTAACTAGACAAATCGGCGATTACAAAATGCCTGCTGGTTGGTCTATTATCAGTGCAGGTAATGAATTGACTGACTCTGCATCTGTTTATCAAATGCCTACGCCAGTTAGAAACAGACTAGCTCATTACAAACTAGAACCTACACTCAATGACTGGGTTGAATGGGCACACATAAATAACATTGATTCTAATGTTATTGCTTTTATTCAATACAGACCTAACTTACTCAATCTATTTAGTGCAGATGAGTATGCGTTCCCAACGCCAAGGTCATGGTCTTTTGTAAGTAAAAAACTAGCTATGCAACCTGACGATATCAAGTCCGAACAAATGTTCTACGGTGTCTCATCTCTTGTAGGTGATGGCCCAGCTGGCGAATTTGTTGCGTTTCAGGAGATAGCAAGTAGCTTACCAGATATCGACAAAATTATTGCAGACCCAAGTCTGTACAAAAAAGATGACAATCCAGCTCTCTTGTATGCATTAGCTACAGCTATTGCCACCAGAGCAGCAGATGACACCATGGAAAACATCATGAAACTTTCTAACAAGATTCCTGTTGAGTTCCAAGTAATATTAATGAAAGGCATATTCACAAGAGACTCATCACTCAGATCCCACAACGATGTACGTAAGTGGATTCGTGACAATGCACACATCATATAAGGAGTAATATATGGCAACAGTAAGAATGTCTCAAAGACTTATCGACGACATGGTTTCAAACGCTAGTCGTAAGTTTGAGAAACAAAACCCTAAAAAAGAATTTCCTGCTACAGCAGGAGACAAAATTGTAGACGAGTTTAAATTAATAGATAAATGTTTGTCTACTAAAAAACACGTGGAAGAAACTTGGGGCGGTATGGTCAAAGTTCCTACAAGTACAGTAAGTTCTATTTGCATCAAAGGTAGTTTACCTGAACAAGACGAAAATGGTGAATATAGAAACTCTTATGACTGTGATAAATCTTACGTTCTTGATTTGTCTACACCACTTGAAATACCTGAAATGCTAGGACCTAGGTATGGAACCTTTGACTTAAAAGTAGGACACACTAATGAAATATTCATACAGTGTTACGCTATTGACCAAGAAAATACACGCATAACTGAACGTCAATATGAGTTCAGAAATGATTTACGTAATACACTTCGTCAATTTACTACCTTAAATCAAGCACTTAAAGCCAGCGATGGTGCGTACGGCAAACTTGTTCCACAAGAATCCATGACACGCGTTATGGAAAAAGACGACCGTACCAGACGTGCAGCAGAGCTTGCAGAAATTGCACAAAAAGATATTTCTACTTTACAAGAAGTACTGTTAACCGACTCATTATTAGGAGATGACTAATGAAAGAATCTTATAATCTTTTACTTGACGCAGTAGAACTGCCAAAAGCTAAGCCTACTCAACGTATAGTTACTTTTGCTTCTGGTACTTTTGTGCCTAACCCAAAAGCTACCCAATACAACCATAATAGACACTATGATTATTCTATGCATTTAGAATTAGGCGATATATTAAAAGTACCTTTTGCAGGAGGCACGGGTGGTTTATTAATTAATCAGATATATAAAGATACAACTGGTGAATTTGGTGTAAAAGGCTGTAGATGGTATCGCATCAACAGCCCAGAAAAAGAAAGATGGTGGGCAGATAATATATTACTTAAAGAATGGCTTAGCTATAATTGGGAATTATTACCTTATTCTCCATCTTATATACTTAATAACTTTAATAAAGTTTTATCTAATGAAACTTTACAACATTTAAAAAGGAAACTATGAACAACGAACTATTTGTTAAAGCACGCTCAAGACTTGTACTAGACAGTCCATTCTTCGGCACCTTATGTTTAAGACTCAAGCCCGTAGAGACTGAAGACATGCCAACAGGTGCCGTCGATGGCGTACATTTATTCTACAACCCTACATGGTTTGGTAAGTTAAAAGACTTAGAACGTGTAGGTTTTTTAGCTCATGAAGTTATGCATATGGTTCTTATGCACCATATACGCAGACAACAACGAGAAGCGGAACGCTGGAATATTGCTGCAGATTATGCAATCAATAATCATCTTATTAAAGAAAATTTCTTTCTACCCCCTGGTGGTCTTATAGATGATCAGTATGATGACATGTCTACCGAGCACATATATGCACTGTTGCCTCAACAACCAGAAGGTAAAAACAACCTTGACCCTGGTAAATGCGGTGGAGTTATTGACCACCCAGATGCTAAAACTGCAGAATCGACCGGTGCCATAGAAGCAGGGTTAACTGTCGCTATCAACCAAGCAGCAGAAGCTGCACGTGCTTGCGGTAAGTTATCTGCAAATATGGAAACTGTTGTTGGTCAAGCTACAGAAGCTAAAGTTAACTGGAAAGCAGTACTAGCTAGGTTTCTACGTTCACATAACAAATCTGACTTTACTTGGCAACGTCCTAACAGACGTTTTATAAGTAGAGGCATGTATCTACCTTCTATGCACAATCCCTGTCTAGAAGAAATAGCTGTCATATCTGACACATCTGGCTCTAGGACAGATGACGAACTTAACCAAGATCTTTCCGAAATATCGTCGATACTTCATGATCTAAACCCCGAGCGTGTCCACTTTATACAATGCGACTCAGAAGTTAATGACGATACAGAGTACACACGAGAGTCTCTGCCTTTGCGTATAACTTTTCGTGGTCGTGGAGGAACAGCGTTTTCTCCTGCTATAGAACACGTAAATAAACATCACCCAAACGTACAAGCATGTATATATCTTACAGATTTAGAATGTTATGACTTTGGTGATCCACCAAGTTACCCAGTTATATGGGTTACAACAATACCAGGAGAAGCACCTTATGGGGAAATTATCGAAATGTAAGAGTTTATTTAAAAGCTACTTAAACTCTTTACTTACAGGGAGTATTGTATTGTTGCTAGGCGTTGCTGTCATAGCTTCAATACATTCTTCTATTGTCGTGGCCTTGGCTCTTATAGCCGTAGGCTTATTATTATATATTACTACAACAAGGAGTTAGTATGAATGCAAGCGTAGTCTCAGCTGTCACAACAGCACTATGGATTTTAATCGAAGCCATCCAATTTGGATATATGGCTTATTTAGTATGGAGGAGTAAACAAAATGATGTTAATAGGTATAATCAGCGCCATGGGTTTGCTACTGCTAGCGCTTAAAGCTGGCGGTCGTAAAACTATAGGTCATGACGTATTCGTAGACGTCCTTATAACAATAACATTAATGGTGTGTTTTTATGGCACATTTGCAGGTATGGCCGCCGCTATGGTAGGTGGCCTTTCTGCTTCATTAGTATTATTTGTATTACGTAAAACAATGTGGCACGAACGTCTCACATTTAAAAAACAACCTGTACGTATATTGCGTATGAATTTTAACAAACCTACTCCTGTCTGGGAGAAAGTATATCCAAGAGGTAAATAATGAGTATACAAGAACAAACTCATAACAAGTTGTATGACAACTTAAATGATGTAAGCGAAATTGCTTTACAAAATTTAGACCCTATGCATGTTTTAGCATCAGGTTTAGATTATTTTTTAACCCAAACATATGTATCTGCTCCTAATGTATTAGCTGCAGAAACATTAATCAATGCTTCTGTAGAAAGAGCAAAGGAGGAAAACAATGGCTAGTGTACAAATGTCTCAAACTTTGCGAGAGCAAATTTTAAACAATTACGAAAAACAATTACGTAATGCTATGGCAAAAGAATACAAAATGGACAAAGCAATTCTTGAAGTTCAACAAAAATCAGCACAAGATTTAGACTTTGTAAAAATTGTTCAAATGGATTCTGAATACAGAAAACTTGCAGAAAAACTTAACAATAGATATGGAGACCCTAAACGTTATGCGTATTCATATGTTGTTAGAGACTCTATGTTAGAATTAACTACTACGTTAGGTTTAGTTTGTAACCCCAACAGGCCTAAAGAAGAAAATCTTACTTTTATTAGTGGTTATGAAGCTCCTTACACGCATACTGATTATTCAGGTAAAGAATCAACAGAAAAAGGTTCTGATTCATATGTAGAAGGAGATATAGCTGTTAGCTTAAAAAACTTAGAACCTTTTTATGCTATAAAAAATACTGAAATGAATTACACCAACTGGAGAGGAAACTGTTATGGCCCTAATTCTCATAGTTGTTTAGTTGTAACAGACCCAGAATTATGTAAAGTTTTTTCTCCTATAGGAGAATTTGAAAGCAGTGTAAAAGTTACTTTAGAAACATTTAAAAATTGGTTAGAAACAGTTACAACACTTAAAAAGTTTTTAGACGAAATATCTGGAGGTATAGATTTAGTTCCTCAAGAATATAAAGACCGTTTAAATAAAAGACCAGTTAAAAGAACAGCTTCGACACCTTTACCAACTAATGCAATGCCTGATTCGTTGAAAAAACAGTTAAATGAAGTTATTCTAGAAAACAAACTATTAGGGGATTAATATGCAAACAGAACAAACTACATGGCAATATAATACAGACTACTCATATGACGCAAATATGAGTAGCTGGATTGATGCTGTTACTTTTGAACGCAGCAGACACAACGAAACTAAATTGACGCAAGACCAAGCTGAAATGAAATTTACAGAATTATACCCAAGGAGTGATTATGGGCGCACTTAAATCAGCAATGATGGATATAGGTTATTCAGTTTTAGATTTTCACGATATTGAAACTGGTATTACTAGTGCAATGCACAAATATAGCATGTCAGAAGATGATGTAAAAATGTGTGTATTGTTTGTAGAAGCTTTTGATGGCCCTTGGGGCGATTATCTAGAAGCTATTAAAGAAAACCAACCACCACTTCACTAACATGCCAAGGAGTGGCATTAGTATAGCCTAGCAAAGGAAGGTCTCCCCGAACTAGGCTATGCGCTTTTAATTTACGATATGTAAATCCACATCTCTAATGTGCCAGTTGCTACATCACCTGCAGGCGCTACTTGACATGTAATGTCAATAGTATCATCTGCACTATAGGTAATAGGAGCAAGGTTTGCATCTTCATGATCTGTACCACCAGCTTGACCGATTGTAGAACCATCTATGAATCTGTCTGCATCCGTAGCATCACCAACATCAAGTACTAAACCTGTGCCTGTGTCTAAATCAGAAGATTTAATTTTAATGTCATGTACTGTTTCACCAGCAAAAACATCTACCATTTGATAAACATCAGCAGCATTTAAAGCCGCAGTTACGTTTAATTTAGCATATCTAACACCAACCGCTCCACTTGGAAAAGGTTTAAATGATTGATTTCCAGCTACCATGTCACTTGTAAAAGTTGCCATAATATTCTCCGTTTGTATTATTACCCATTATTAGGTAATATCTATAGTCATAAAGACATAATAGTCTTTTGTCAAATTTAATTAAGGAGTAATTAAATGCCACCAACTCATGTATATGTAAAGCGCAACCCTGTGCACCCTTATACATACAACAACCCCAATGATTTACCTTATATACAATGGAAGTATGTAAAACTTTCTATTGCTTACAGTATGTACACCAGTAAGCAAATAGGTTGGGAACGTGCAAAACGTTCAGAATACGAAGAATGGTGTATAAAAATGAATAAGTTCAAGGAGGAACTATGAAAGTGCAAATATTAATAAAAAACAGCCGACATGGTCATGACTACGAAGTCGTAAAAGCAGATGCTTTTTTTAACAACAAAGACCTAGAAGAAGATTACCGTCAAAAATGCGAAGACAGATGGCATGAAGAATTACTAAGCGACGGCGAACGACCTACTGAAGACGACTACGTCGAATGGTACGAAGTTAATGGCCCAATACAATTAGAAGTCCAGGAGGGATTATGAATATTAATGTTTTAGAAAAAGAAATAGTTAAAGCTATTGAAGTAGAAGAAGAATTATTTCTTCTTTTAATTAGTAAACAAGAAGAAAAAGCTATGGAAGATAACTTTACAAATCTAAAAAGTTTTGTCAGAGGGTTATTTGCAGAATATAGAGGAGAAGATTAATGCAAAAACTTTATTTAGACTTTGAAACTTACTATGACGTACAACTGTCCCTGACAAAAATGTCTACCGTGCAATACGTAAACTCATCAGATTTTAAAGTATGGGGCGTCGGAATTAAAATAGACGAAGGAGAAACAGAATGGTACAACGAAGAAGAAACACCTGATGTACTCGCACAAATAGATTGGAACAATTGTTCTCTTGTGTGTCATAACACTTTGTTTGACGCTTACATACTTACACAATACTTTGGCCATAAGCCTGCATATTACTACGACACCGCTGCAATGAGCCGTGGTTTATACCCAAACATGTCAGCTAGGTTAAAAGACTGTGCAACTAGGCAGTTTCCAAATGATGAAACAATGCGTAAAGGCGAGGAACTTGTGAATGCTAAAGGCGTACGTGACCTGGATCCAGAGCTTGATGCACAAATAGGTGGATATTGCATACAAGATGTTGATTTAACTTATGCACTTTTTCAAAGTTATATGACTAACTACCCTAACAAAGAATTGGATCTAATAGATCTAACTGTACGTATGTTTGTTGAACCTAAACTAATACTCGACCGTGGACTATTAATCGCATACAAAGAAGAAATAGCAATCAAAACTGCAAAAGGCATAGAAGCCAGTGGCACAACAAGAGATGTATTAGCTAGCCAACAAAAGTTTGCTGCACACTTAGAATCTTTAGGAATTGTAGTACCTACAAAGAAGAGCCCCACAACAAGTAAACAAATTCCAGCTTTTGGTAAAAACGATGCAGCTTACGTACAAATGTGTAATATGTATCCTGAACACGCACACATATGGGAAGCACGCGAACTTGTAAAATCACGTATAGAAGAAACTAGAGCACAAAGGTTTATTGATTCTACTAACCCTGACGGCACTTTTTCCGTACCTTTACGTTACTACGCAGCTCACACAGGTAGATTTGGTGGCTCAGATAAAATTAACTTACAAAACTTGCCCCGCGGATCGCAGTTACGTACAGCAATTATGGCGCCAGAAGGACAAAAGTTATTTATATCTGATTTATCAAATATAGAAGCTAGAATGCTTGCTTGGATGGCTAAAGAACATGATTTACTAGAAGCTTTTGCAACAGGTAGAGATGTGTATTGTGAATTTGCTAGCCAAATATATGGTCGCACTATTACTAAAGCTGACAAACTAGAAAGATATGTAGGCAAAACAGCTATACTTGGTCTTGGCTATGGTATGGGTGCAGAACGTTTTAAACAAACTCTTAAATCAGGTTCTCCTTCTGTAGAAGTAACAGATTCAACTGCTCATGCAATTGTAGCTCAATACCGTTCTATGTACCCAAACATACCTATGTTATGGTCTGGAATGAAAGATTGTTTATTTCAAATGTTATCTCCTCACAGTTTTGATAACTCTTATGGTCCTTTAACAATTAAACGTAAAGCTTTAGAGTTACCTAATGGCATGGCCTTAAGCTATCCTAATTTATCTTACGAAAGAGGCGAGTTTATATACAGAACACAAAGAGAAATTATACGTACGCATGGCCCCCGCGTTACAGAAAATGTAATACAAGCATTGTCTAGAATAGTTATTACTGACCAAATGCTAGACGTACAAAGCTTGCCCCAAGTAGATATTGTAATGCAAGTACACGACGAAATTATAGCTATTGGAACAGAATTAGATGCAGATGCGACAATGGCTCAAATAATTGATATCATGAGAACTCCCCCAGCATGGTGTACAGATTTACCTTTAGACGCTGAAGGCGGAGTGAGCCAAGTTTATGACAAATAAAAATTTAATTTTAACTCGTAAACAAAACGACAAAGTTGTTATACATAAAAATGGTAAAGTTCTCTGTTTACTTACAATTACATCAGTAGGATCTAATCAATGTAAGTTAGGCTTTCAAGCTGGCTCAGATATTAAAATAGACCGAAAAGAAATTTTCGATGGTAAACTAAATAAAAAGGATTAAATATGGAAATTGTTTTTTTAAAAGCTAAACAAGCGTTATCTAAAGAGATAACTAAAGACGGAACTAAACCATACCCACTTTCTAAAAACTTTACTTCTATTCATTACGACATAGAAAAAGATAAAAAAGGTATGAATCAATTTTACAAACTACTTACAAAACACGCAGCTGCTGGACATTGTTTACACAAAGGTATTCTTAAAAAAGAATTAAAAAACGAACCTAGAGCTTTAATGGCAGATAGAAATGCTTCTACTAGTTTGCTTGTTTTAGATATAGATGGCCTTCCGTACAAAAGCGGCAACGTTGGAATAGGAACTGTCGCGGAGCAAATAGTCTTACAATTGCCTGACATATTTCATAACGTAAGTTACATAGCGCAAGCTAGTGCATCTTTAGGTTTTAAAAAGAATAAGTTGTCATTACATTTGTTTTTCTTTTTAGATATGCCAGTACACCCTAAAACTTTAAAAGATTGGTTGCGTACAATTAATTATAACTCTGAGTTTTTAGCAGAACGTATTTCTTTATCTGCAAATGGTCAAAGTCTTTCTTACATACTTGACCCATCTGTCGCAGATAACAGTAAATTAATATACATAGCTCCTCCTAAACTTACAGGAGTAGAAGACCCTTTTCCAGATGGAAGATTTGTTAAAGTCGACCGTGGTTCGCCAACCGTAGAAATATCTACAGTGTTAATTAACGTAAACCCAGAACGAGTACACTCATTAGGTTTAACTATAAAAAACAATTTAAGAAAACTAGCAGACTTACCAAAGAAAAATGAAAAAGTTTCTACTGTAAATGTTGCAGGAGAACTACAAGAAGTTTTACAAAACCCAGATAAAATGACAATACAAATAAGCCGTGTCGCAGATCCGTACGTTAACTGTAATATAAACGGTGGAGATAGCGGAGCTTATTTCTTTTTGTTAACTAACCCTCATTACATGTACAACTTTAAAGGAGAACCTGTGTGGGAAATAGAGAAAGCAGACCCTGAGTTTTACAAAAGCATCTTTGAAATATTTGCTGACCAAATAGATTCTAAAGCAAAAATAAAACCAATAGCTTTACGAGATTTTATTACTGATACTTATTTTAATGGCATATATGATGAAACACTTAATCAATTTACCGAAGACTTTCCACTTACCCCAACAACTAAAAACTCTATTAATGATTTTATGCGTTCTCATGGTAGGCCTAATATGGATTACGTTCCTGACGCTAGGGTTGTTTTTGATCCTACTAATGACAAAGGCGTTCAACTTGAAGAAGTACCTTACTACGTAAATTTGTTTAGGCGCACACAATACATGTTACAAGCTGAAGAAAATGTAAAAGAATTAGAATATGGCACTGCAATAGAAGTACAAAAAATTGCACCTAACTTTTACAAACTTCTTATGCACGTACTAGGTGATGGCAAACCAGAGTTTGAACACTTTGTAAATTGGTTAGCTTACATTTATCAACACAAAAAGAAAGCAATGACTGCGTGGATATTTACAGGCATACCAGGTACTGGTAAAGGTTTGTTTGTACACAAAGTTCTTAAACCTTTATTCGGTGAACAACAAACACCAATGCGAGCTTTAGAAAATATAGAAGAACAGTTTAATTTGTACATGAGACAAGCTTTGTTTTTAGTAGTAGATGAGTTTCGTATGGCAGACTCAGGTAATACATTACGTATGGCTGACAAACTTAAACACCAAATTACAGAACCTACATTAACTGTACGTGCTATGCGTTCTAATCAAATAGAAATGCCTTCTTTTACAAACTTTTTATTCCTTACAAACAGAGGAGATGCAGTTAAAATTGAAGACAGCGATAGACGTTATAATGTAGCCCCTAGACAAGAAACTAAAATAGATGCCGTACATAAAGATTTGTTAGAAGATTTAACTGTACTAGAATCTGAGCTTTATATTATTGCAGGAGTTCTTAAAAAGTTTAAAGTTAACGAACGTATGGCCCACACAGCATTAGAAAATGATGCGAAAAAAGAAATGAAAGAAGTATCTATGTCAGTTCTTGAAGAATTTGCAAATGCAATACGTACAAAATCTTTAGATTATTTTACAGAAATATTAGATATACCCCTTACAAATACATTTGATGCTGGCGGAATAAGTACAGCACAAAGATATGTAAAAGATTGGATTGCTAATTCAGACGAAGAAATTGTAATACCCATGACACATTTTAAAATGATTTATGATGTTATGACAGACAGCCGCAACAAATTATCTAACAGAGACTTTGTAAAAGCTATGTCTAGACTTAATATTAAAACTTCACGCAAACGTATTAGTAAAAACAGAGCAGCTAGTGCGCCCCGTGGAGTTGTGTTAACTTGGAAAATAGATAATAATATAAAACAAGAGCTCATACAGGAGCACTTTGAAAATAAAGATTTATTATTAATTAACAAGAAATAAGGATTTTACTTGTCATTAACACAAACTACACGGCCAGATCTAATTAATGTAATCGAAACTACAGACGATATAGAATTAGGTTTAGTTCCTGCTTGGTCACACTCAGCACTTAAAGTATTTGAATCTTGTGCGTACAAAACATATTTAGCAAAAGTAAAACGTATTAAAGAAGACTTTGGTCCTGCAGCTGCACGTGGCACAGAAATACATCAACAAGCTGAAGACTATGTAAATGGTACATTAGCAGAATTTCCTGATTCTCTTAAAAAATTTGAAAAAGCGTTTAAAGAAATGAAAGAATTTTATGCGAGTGCTAAAGTAGAATTAGAAGGAGATTGGGGGTTTACACGCCAATGGGAATCTTGTGAATGGATGGCACCTGACGTATGGGCACGTATTAAATTAGATGCTCTTGTACATGAAACAGAAACATCAGCAAGAGTAATAGATTACAAAACAGGTAAACAATTTGGTAACGAAATATCTCATAGCCAACAAGCTTTAACATATGCTATAGGCACTTTTTTTAGATACNCTAATATAGAAATTGTAAAAGCTGAAATATGGTATTTAGACCATGGAACTACTAGCGAACAAGTATACACAAGAGATGAAGCTATGGTATTCATGCCTAAATTACACGAAAGAGCTACTGCAATGACAACAGCTACTAAGTTTCCACCTAACCCATCTAATGTAGCTTGTAGATGGTGCTCTTTTGGTAAAGGAGAAATGCCCTATTGCGAATGGAGTGCTTTATAAGGTATAATTAACTTTTAGTATTCAACCAACTAACACAGAATACTAAACAAACGAAGGACGAATTATGAACAACGAACAAAATATCCCTGCGTCTTATGCGCATCAATCTAAAACCACTCAATTTATACTAGACAACCCCCTTTGTCTTATTACATCAGACCCTGGTACAGGTAAAACACGTGCGGTGTTAGATGCTATAAAAGACTTTGAAGGTAAAACTTTAGTACTTGCTCCTTTATCTATTTTAGAAGCTGCATGGGTAGAAGACATTACAAAGTTTACTCCTGACTTAACGTACGCAGTAGCTTATGCTAAAAACAGAGAAAAAGTATTTAAACAAAACAACGCTGACATAGTTATAACAAACTTTGAAGCAGTTAAGTTTTTAACTAAAAACAAACAGTACCTTAAAAACTTTGATAACTTAGTTATAGATGAATTTACAGCTTTTAAAAACAGAACTGCTCAACGTTCTAAAGCTTGTAAAATAATAAGCGAACAATTTACTCGTCGGATCGCAATGTCAGGTACGCCAAATAGTAATACTATATTAGACATTTGGCACCCAACGTACATAGTAGACGGAGGCCAGAGGCTAGGTGCACGTTTTTATTCTTTTCGTCATCAAGCTTGTACACCAAAGTTTAATGGTTTTGCTAATGAGTGGATTGATAAACCTGGAATAGAAGATACAGTTGCAGATTTACTAAAAGATATATCTATTAGATACGCATTAAAAGACTGTATAGATTTACCAGATAAAATAAAAAGAACTGTTACTACAAAACTTTCTCCCGGCATTCAAAAAATGTACGCAACATTAGCAAAAGATTCGGTCTTATATACTAAATTAGGAACCGTTAATGCAGTACATGCAGGAGCTAGAGTTAAAAAATTATTACAACTTGTAACAGGTGCAGTCTATGATGAAGATGGTCTTGTACAATTTGTACACCAAGAAAGATACGATATTGTAATGACGCTTGTATCTCAACGTAAACACAGTCTTGTAGCATTTAATTGGAAACACGAACGTGACGCTCTTATAAAAATAGCAGAACGAGATGGCATTTCGTACGAAGTTATTGACGGTTCTGTACCAGCTCATAACAGAGTTGGTATTGTTGAACGTTATCAAGCAGGCCAAATACAAGTTCTGTTTTGTCACCCACAATCTGCTTCTCATGGTCTTACACTTACAAAAGCTAACACAGTAATCTGGTGTTCACCAACATATAACGCAGAACACTTTCAACAATTTAACCAACGTATATATAGAGCAGGTCAAACTCAAAAGACAGAAACTATATTAATTGCGGCTAAAAACACTTGGGAACCCGAAGTGTATAAAAAACTAAATGGCAAGTTAGGAAGAATGGAAAACTTACTACATGTCTTAAAGGAAATAACATAATGCAAATTAAATTTTTAGACAATTTAGATTCTTTTTTAACTAAAGAACTAAAAGATAATTGGAACTATACCTACGAAGCTACTGAAGATAGTCTCCAAATAACTATGAATGTCTGGTTAGATAAGAAAGTAGCTTTTTCTAAGCCAGTAGAAAAATTAACTAATAAGGAGTTAAAAGATGGATGATAAAAAATTAACCGACTTGCTAGCGGAGTTAGCTAAAACTAAACAAGCTATAAAAGAACTGCACGAGCAAGAAAAAGAATTTAATAGTCAAAAGCGAGAGCTAGACTACCAAATTGCCATTAAGATGCAAGAGCAAGGGCTCGAAAAAATCTCTAATGACATATGTACTGTTTCACTTAAAACTGAAATAGTGCCAACCGTGGAAGATTGGGATGCAGTATTTGCTCACATAGTTGACACAAGTCAATTTGAGCTTGTACAAAAACGTATGTCGTCTACCGCGTTTCGAGAGCTAATAGCAATGGGAATGGAAGTTCCTGGAGTTAGAAGCACAGAGTTGACCCGAATTAATTTCAGGTCTAAATAATAACCAATATCATGAACAAAGGAGTATGAACGATGTCTGATATAAGTATAGTGAGCAAGGCTATCCCTGCACACGTAAAAGAAAGCAGTGGTCTAGGAAATGAAAACATTTCTTCAGAACACATGATGGTCCCTAGAGTTAAACAACTTCAACAGTTGTCTAATGAAGTGGACGAAAACCACAGTGAATATATCGAAGGTGCTAAGCCTGGAGATTTTATTAACACTGTAACTAAAGAAAACTACGGAAAAGAAATACACGTTATAAATGTGCATTTCAAAGAAGAATACGTAGTTTGGGGCAAAAGAGAAAAAGGCGGAGGTTTAATTGGATCTTTTCCAACTAACACCGAAGCTTTAGCTCATTTAGATGAAGTAGGTAAAAACGTTGAAGATTGTGAAATTACACAAACTCAAACGCATACCCTAATGAAACTAGATGAATCTACAGGAGAAGTATCAGACATACCTTTCTTGTTTGATTGCGCTTCATCTAAGTTAAGAGTATCTAGAGAATGGAATACTCAAATAGCTAAGCTAGGCGGAGATAGATTTTCTTCTTTATGGAAAATGTCTTCTATACAAACCCAAAATAAAGCAGGGCAAAAGTTTATGAACATTGCTGTGTCTAATGTTGGTTGGGTAAAAGACGCTACTCACGCTCAAGTAAAAAAGTTTTATATAAGAACTTTTGAAGCAAAAGCTTTGAACTCAGTAGGGTAAATAAAACGTGCTAAGCACCACACAAAAATGCTTATTCTTATTCCTATAAGACACCGTACGGGTGCGAACTATTCTTTCGCGCCCATGTACGTGTGCTATAATTTTTATGTGCAAGAAAAGGAGTTCATAAATAAGGTACACAAACAACTACCTAAAAAAATCTATTGTTGGAAAATCAACGACCCCTACCATGGCGGAGTATCTGACACTTATTATTCAGGTCCTAGCAATCATTGTTGGATTGAATATAAATATAAAGATAAACTTCCTAGTAAAGAAACTTCTAAAATAAAAATTAATTTGTCTGTGCAACAACGTATGTGGCTCACTCAACAAAAAGAACATGGAATTTTTACGTACGCAGTTTTTGCATCTGGAAATCTTGTGTACGTTATTGAAGATTTTACAATTAAAGAAATTACACTAAAAGAATTTAATGAAAACTCAATACCTTTTAAAACTTATATAGAGGTATTAACAAAATTTTGTCTAGGAGATAAAAATGACTGACATGGTTAACTCACCCCCACATTACAATACAGGAAACGTAGAATGTATTGTAGCAATTGAAGAAAGTATGACACCTGACGCTTTCAAAGGTTACTTAAAAGGTAACATTTTAAAATACATTTGGCGTTATGAAGCTAAGAATGGCACGCAAGACTTAGAAAAAGCCCAATGGTATCTAAATAAACTAGTAGAAACCTTAAAAAATACTAAAACTTCTCAGAAGAACTTGTGATAAAGCTTGTTAAAACGTTGTTTAAGTTGAAGCTTAGGCCTTACTACCCTCCACAAAACGCCGTGTGCGAGCTCTGGTGAGTTCATTTTTTGGTGTTTTTTAAATAATCGGTCTTCTTGTCTTTGTACTGACTTTTCTAACCAATTATCTAACATTTCCATCTTCTCCTTGCTTGACGTATTCTTGAATTAGGATCATTCCTAGTTTTTGCTGAACTTCTTTTAAGTTGCCCTAACGATCTTGCGCAATATGACTTACGTCTTTTAGAAGCTTTACTTCCTTTTTTAACTTTACCTGTTACAGCTGTTTTTAATTTAGAACCTGGGTTTGCTTTTCTATATGCAGCTACACCTTTTTTAGTCATGCCTGCGCCTGACTTAGTTTTTCTATAATTGCCGCCTTTACCTGTTGTTTTTCTTATTGCTTTTGCTCTTTTTCTTGGCATAAGTTCTTACTCGTGTTGGTTTTCCGCCTACTCCTTGGGCTTTAGACCGTTTTCTTTTAACAGCACTTCTTTTTTGTGCCGCTGTCATTTTTGCTGCTTTAGATTTAGGTACACATTTTGGATACCCTTTCTTTTTAGTAGAAGCTTTTTTTCTTCCACAAGGAGCATACCCTCCACCTTTCTTTTTTTTGCCTATATTTACCCACTCTTCTTTGAACCATTTAGTTAGGCCACCTTTAGGTTTACTAGAAGCCATTATTTATACTTTCCACCTCTGGCTTTGTAAGTTTTTACTAACCAACCTGAAGCATAAGCTGAAGGCCAAACTTTAAACTTTTTTTTAGCTTGAGATTTAACTCTAGCATATAGTTTTTTATTTGTTGGTGTTGCCATTATGCTCTCCTTGCTTTTTTAGTACGTGCAAAAGACCGGTTCTTGCTTGGGCTTTGTACGCTTAAATTACTTCTTTTTTTATTTTTAGTATTATTGTCTCGGTGTGCCACATCTTTACCATCACCTTTTTTAACTTTACCTAATCTCATCATAAGGTTTCTAGCTGCATTACGTCTAGCTCTTGCTTTTTTTTGTGTAGCAGAACCTTGGTACCTATCGTACTCTTGTCTATAATTCCTAGCCATCTAAATAGTATACACTTTCAATGCGTCTTTTTTACCCTTAACGTACATTTTTTTACAAAACGTAGCTTCTGGTACTTTTATACGTGTTGACGCTCCAATTAATAAATCAACACCTGCTTCTTTAGTAGCTGACTCTAATCGTGCAGCTGTGTTTACAGCATCTCCTATGGCTGAATAATCAAAACGCGTGTCTGAACCCATATTACCTATTACCGCTTCACCTGTATTTATACCAATACCAATTGCAATTGGTTCGGGCAATTCTTTTTGCAGCATGCGAATAGCCGTACGTATATCCCGGGCACAGGCGACTGCACGTTGTTCATGTTCATCTAAATCAAGAGGAGCGTTAAAGATGGCCATACATGCATCGCCTATGAATTTGTCTACCATACCCCCATGTGCCTGAATACATTCTACTTGTACGGTAAGAACCTTATTCATTATGTCAGTTACTTCTTCTGGTTGTAATTTTTCAGATAGATTTGTAAACCCCCTAACGTCTGTAAATAAAAATGTACAAACGCGTTTTTCTCCTCCTAACTTAAGAAGTTCTGGGTTATCTTGCAAACGTTTTACCTGACGTGGATCTAAATATTGTTCAAACTGTTTTTTAATTTGTTGACGTAATTTATATTGTTCTCTAAAACGCAACCAAAACTCGGGTACAGATATAACTATTAATGATAATAAACTATAACTAACATCAATAAGTATGTTATTAATAATTAAATAATAACCCCCACTCGCAGTTAGTGTTAACAAACTAATTAGACCAACTCCACTAAGTACTACCGTACATGTGCGTATTATAAACACAGCTAATGTAAGTACTAGTAGTAATATAAGTAATTCATATAATGTAGCTACTGCAGGTATTTGAGGACTATCAAAAAATAAACTTTCAGTTAAAGCAACTTGTACTTCGTGTGGATATAACAACCCAGCTGGCGTAGCAATCTGAGGCATTACACCTTTTGCACTTACTCCTATAAATACAAACTTACCTTCTACCTCCATTTCATCGAGCGTGGTACGTGGAGTATTAACCCATGACACCCATTTACGTCCTTGGCCATCGGTCGATATTTCACCAAAATTAGGTACTTTTATACCAGCAATTTGTTCTTGTTCTGTGCGTATAATATAAGTATCTGTATTAGATAAAATCTTTAACACTTCAGTCCCGTACGCTGGCACCCAACCTGTGTCAGTTTGCATTAGTAAAGGTATTCGTCTTACAAGGTTATCTACATCTACTCTAACACTAGCTATACCTTGACTTACATTTTTACGAAGAGCTTCTGTATTTTGTACGACACCAGATGCTTTAATACCTGTTGCTCCACTACCCAATATAACTGTGCCTGTTGTAGGAGGACTAGTGCCTATATTACTTTCAAACATAGCTAAAACACTGGGCGTGCTTGCAAGTGATCTAGCAAAAACTTCGTCACCACCAAATCTATCTGCCTCTGGAAAAGCTACTACCCAACCTACACCCATAGCTCCTGCTTTTATAAGGTCATTATGTATACTAGCTAAATCTTGCCTAGGAAAAGGCCAACCCCCTGCGTTACTTACATCTGTTTCAGTAATATCTAACGTTACAAAGAAACCACTAGGATCAGGAGTTTGTACGAAAGCATCAAATACTTTTAATTTAAGTACTTCTAATGCCTGCACATTAAATAATAAGGGTAAACAAAGTAACCCTATCCCAACAAACGAAATCCATTTCTTCATCTTATCCTCCTTGAGTTATTGTAATGACAGACTCTCCTCCACCATTAATCTTAACAACATTTGATACACCGTCTTGTATAAATATTACCGTGTAAGACTCACTTCCGTTAACATCTAACCGTACAGATTCATTAACAGACCTCCTTAAGCTTACTACATTTCCTGTTATTAATGTAGTAATCTGGGTGTCAGGGTCTTTACCTAATAATGTGCCTGCTATTTGGGTACTAGTAGCTTGTGCTA
>JGI24005J15628_10000240_pt1 | contig 33587 bp, 61 predicted proteins | sample LinPmetageLP40_FD_15628 | JGI IMG/M metagenome (IMG submission 15628)
AACCCGTATAGAAAAAGAGTATTTTCGATATGGGGTCACTCCCTTAAAAAGGAGGGATAGCTCTCGTTTATCTAGTAAAGGTTATTAACCTCCGCTTCCACGATTCCTGTACTCCTTATGACTAATGTTTTGTCTGGCGAGGTAATCTCTGCGGCTAAACTCGTTTATTCCCTTGGTCACTATCTACCGATGGGAGGGCTGGGTAATGGCCCCGTATTTATTAATTTACAGTATTGAGCAGATAAGTCAATTGGTTTATTTACTTGACCACGAATATCTATGAGATATACTTATTGTATGGAATATAAGATACCTGAATCTATAGAGATAAAGAAGTTAAGGAATAAGGATCATAGACACTTTGTTGTGTTGCCGTTCAAAGCAATTATAGATAAGAAAGTATCTGCCGCCAATATAAGAACACTGGGTATATTAGCAGCCTACTGTAACAAACAAGGATTTAGTATTGTTGGCTTGAGGACAATGGCGAGTAAGTTACAAACAAGCTATCAGAATGTCTTTAACCAACTAAAGAAGTTAGAAGAGCTAGGGTATGTAGAGAGTAGAAAGAAATCTGCCTATCCAGGCATTCGAGGGAACTTGAGAAGGATTATCTTTGATGACTCGATCAAGTGGGATGATGTTAAAGGTTATATGTTAGATAACGAAGATATCAAGCATATAGTCAAAGTAAATAAGATTAACAACTTTGAGGAGTAGTTATGATTGAATTTGCATTTGTCATGGTGATTAATTTAATGCCTGAGCCATTTTCTGAATGGGAGTATGTCGGAAACTTTCGCTCGTGCCAAGAGGCGGCTATCTATGTTGACTTACATTATCCAGATCCATATGAAGTTGAAATGGAATATAGATGTTTGCCAAAAGAATATATTGCTCTACCAAAAGATACACAGATTATTAATAGAGACATGAAGAATGGAAGTGTTAGATATTATGATTCGCATGATGTCTGTAAAGTAAAAAGGAATTGTACTGAAACTTAAACAGTTCTACCATATGATATGCGATGAGTTTAACAATGGTAACAACTTAGAGTATAAGTGGACGAGAGCAGATGGGTATTGGAAAATGACTAAGGGGTTTTTTAATGGTGGTCGGGAAGTCTCTGTCCACTCCCTAGCACAAGCGTTGAAGTACGATAAGCAAGCAAAAGAGTTAAAGCAGAAGAAGAAGCAACCCAAGAGTAAAAAGATTATTAATAAATATAAAGGAGATTAGCGTGAGTGATTTGAAACCATTTCTAGTTAGACTAACACCAACCAGTGTTGATCTGCTAGCTAAAGCAGCAATAGAACAAGAAAAGACTAAAGCTGGGATTATTAATGAAGCAATCAAGTCCTATCTTGGCAAAGACATTAATAGCAGATTAAACAAGTTATGAATAAGACTGTACGACTAGAGTTACCTTACCCACCCAGTGTTAATAGTTATTGGAAAGCGAATGGACATAGAAGATATATTAGTCCAGCTGGGGTAATGTTTACCGAAGAGGTATCGTTTATTGTCAAAAATAAAAAACCGCGAACATTTGGCGACAAGCAAGTTGCTATAAGCGTAATGATTCATCCTAGATCTAAACGAAAGTTTGATTTAGATAACACCCTGAAAGCTATTTTAGATGCATTAATGAAAGCTGGCATGTATGATGATGATAGTCAGATTGAATATATCGAGATTGCTAGAGGGGAACACATCGATGGCGGTAAAGCTATCGTACATTTATATGATTATATAGGAGAAGAACATGGCTCAGGATTATGAAGTTAAACCAGGACAAGGATCAGTTTGGCCGAACGACCGCAAGACAGAAGATTGGCATGCAGATCATAGAGGGAAAATATTATTACCTGATGGAAGTGAACACTACATCGATTTATGGAATAACGAAAAGGGTGGCAAAACTTGGATGGGGGTTAAGATTGGTAATCCTGTTCAGAACGCAGGTAGCCCCACACCAGTACAAAATAAAGCCCCAGCTAGTGCGCCTGAAAGTTTCTCAGAAATAGAAGACGACTTACCCTTTTAATGGCGGAGGCTAAAAACAAAAACAAACCTATACCTAGTTTATCTGGGTATGGCGGTGTTCGCTCACTTCAGAGAAATCTGGAGAAAAGCACGACACTTGCTGCAAACAGAGAGGCTGTTGCGTACAGCCTTCTTTGTATGGCAAACACTAAAATAACCGATGTCATGGAATGGGATGATAGAGGTAATGTCCAAGTTAAAGCAAGTAAAGATATTCCTGAACATGCATTGCAAGCAATAAAATCTATTAAGATAGATAAGGATGGTATGGTTGCTGTAGAGTTTTGGGACAAAGTACAAGTATTACGATTACTTGCAAAAGCAAGTGGCTTATTAGATAATCCAGAAGAATCCGATAAACCAAGTGTGATTGGTATTAATATTAAAGCACCAGAGGTATTAGACAATGAAGATTAACTGTCCTAAATGCAATAAAGAAACAAGAGTAGATCGTGTTTATAGATTTAGTCCTACAAAATTTTCTGAGTGGTCTTATGTCTGTGATAAATGCGATATAACAATTAATGTATCTTGGAGAGATGAAGATGATGATTTGTCCTAAATGTGNAACTGAAATGATATGGGGTGGCGATCATGATGTCGNAGATGATGATGGCAATGAAGGCATTAGCTCTAATCTATCATGTCATAAATGCGGAACAATGGTTATTGTTTATTGGGGAAATGAAGATGAATCCTAAAGACACCCAAGTGGGTGGTAATCACTACACGCAAATGAAAATCCAGCCAATGCAGTTCTCAATGGCTAATCAACTCAATCCTATGCAACATACAATTATTAAGTATGTCGCAAGGGTAGACCTAAAAGGTAATGGTGATGAAGATATAGATAAGGCAATACACACTTTACAACTTTGGAAGCAATGGAGAAAAGAGCATGGACATCAAGCTACAGATTGATCAACTGCGTAAGGAGTTTGAGATGGCTAACCAAAATAACTCAAGGGTTATGGAAGTTATTGATACTTTATATACAGAAAATAAAGAACTTAAACGTATGCTAACAATGAGGTTCAAAGATATAGACGATGAGCAATAAAAAAGTTCGTAGTAACAAAACATTATCAGGCCCAGGTATTGACCTAGACTTTAGTAGTGCTAGAACAACTTATGACTTTTTACAAAGCAATGCCTTTGTTAGAGGTTTAATGGGGCCAGTAGGTAGTGGTAAGTCTTACGCTTGTGCTGCTGAAATTATGATGCGTGCTGTTAGGCAAAAACCATCACCCCATGACAATGTTCGTTACACAAGGTTTGTGATTGTGCGTAACTCATATCCTGAATTAAAAACAACAACAATTAAAACATGGCAAGAGTTATTTCCTGAAAATACTTTTGGGCCAATGTTATATACACCACCAATTACACATCACATTAGATTACCTAAACGTGGCGATGCATGTGGAATAGACTGTGAAGTTATATTTCTAGCACTCGATCAACCAAAGGATGTCAGAAAACTTTTATCACTTGAACTAACGGGGGCATGGGTTAATGAAGCTAGAGAACTTCCTAAAGCAGTTATTGACGGGCTTACTCATCGGGTGGGTCGCTATCCTACTAAGCGTGATGGTGGCCCTACATGGCATGGAGTCTGGATGGACACTAACCCAATGGATGACGACCACTGGTGGTACAGACTGTCAGAAAAAGATAAGTTGTCAGGAAAGTTTGCTTGGCAGTTTTTTAAACAACCAGGCGGTGTGGTCGAAGTCCAGCCTGAAGATTTACCAGACAATCCAGATGCAAACGATCACATCTTCTCAGGCGGAAGATGGTGGACACTTAATAGAAAAGCAGAAAATGTAAGTAACTTACCTAGTGGTTATTATATGCAGATGCTAGGAGGTAAAAACTTAGACTGGATACGTTGTTATGCTGAAGGTAAATATACTTATGTACAAGAAGGTAGACCTGTGTGGCCTGAGTACAATGATCAGATGATGAGTGGTGAAGTAGAGTATGACCAACAACTACCCATTCATATTGGACTTGACTTTGGTTTAACNCCTGCCGCAGCGATTGGGCAAAGATTAAATAATGGTCGATGGGTTATCTTGCATGAGATAGTAACAGAAGATATGGGACTAGAAAGATTTGGTACGCAGTTGTTAGCTGAACTTAATGCTAAGTATCCTAAAGCTCAAGTATTAATATGGGGCGATCCTGCTGGTATGCAGCGAGATGCAATCTATGAAGTAACGGCATTTGATTATTTAAGAACGCTAGGATTGCGAGCGCAACCTACTGCATCTAACAACTTTAAAGTTAGACGAGAGGGAGCGGCTGCTCCGATGCAAAGATTAATTAATGGTAAACCTGGTTTGATTGTTGATAAATCATGTAAAATGATAAGAAAGTCATTAGCAGGTGGCTATCACTTTAAACGTATTGCTGTCGGTGCAGGGCATGAAAGGTTTAAAGATAGTCCGAATAAAAACGAACACTCACACATTGGTGATGCTTTTGGTTATTTAATGTTGGGTGGGGGCGAGCATAAGCGAATGACTAAGAATAGTTTAGCGGCTAATACCATGATAGTGCAGACTATTGCGACAGCAGATTTTGACGTATTTAAGTAAGACAGTAGAAATATTAAAAAAGATGCCAGAAGTAAAAGGTGCTTACTTTTTACCATTTCATATTGATCATACTAAAAATTTTGAGTGGGACATAAAATATGAATCGCCTAAATCAATTACGCTTAAAGATAGAATCCATCATTTGGACATACAGTCTCAATGTGGCCCTAGCATTACTGCATTCGTTGGCGATACTCCTGTTGCTGTGTTTGGGTGCTTTGTCATGTGGCATGGTGTTGCTGAAGCGTGGTCTATATTTTCAGAGAAAGCTAGACGATATCCAATAGCTATGACTAAAAGTGCTATATCATTTTTTGATACCTGTGAGATATCATTTAGTTTACATCGCCTACAAATAACAGTAAACTCTAACGATAAGCGAGCTTTGTCTTGGGCAAAATATTTAAAGTTTGAATCAGAAGGTTTGATGAAACAATATAGTGCTGACAAAGATGATACATTTATTATGAGGAGAAAGTAATGGGAAGTCTTATGGGTGGCGCACCAAAGCCAGATACATCAGCAGCAGAAGAGTCTTTAAGAATGTCTAGGGAACAAACTGCAAAAGCAACGAAAGCGGCAGAAGAAGAAAGAAGAGAAAGAGGAGAAACGATGTCTGCTAAAAAACGAGCATTAACTCGTGGAGGTAATCGTATGTTGATGGCAGATAGATTAACGCCAGAAACAGGAATAGATGATGAAGAATATAAAAAGACTTTAGGTTAGAGCGATGGCATTAGATTTTGGAATGGCACTATCTAAAGGGTTAATTGCTCCACAAAAAGAATTACAAGAAGAGCTACGAAAGCTTGCTGGAAATCAGTTTAAGTCAGAAGATTGGTGGAACAAACAACTTGATCGACAAATCAAAGAAGGCATTACAGAAACTAAAACCAAAACACAATACCTTGCTCAAACAGGAGGTGTAATGGGTTCTAATAAGACATTTTATGCAGATGGTACGGGTGCAAATGCGGGTGCTGTGTTTGGTGGTGGCCCTCGTGCTTATAGGACAAGTATATTTAGCCCTATACAAACTAGACAAGTTGAATATCAAGAACAAAGAGAGTTAGGTATTGGTGAATTAAAAGCAATTGAATCTCAAGCAAAAGAAAGAACAAGACTTTCAAAAAGAGCTACTGCACAAGACAAAGAAGGTAAGCGTACGGCAAGAGGTAGTAGTGGTTTGATGGGAAGATCAACAAGGAAAGATGAAGGATTAGCAACAGGGTTACCAGCACTTGGCAGCTTAGGTCTTGGTATTGGAAAAACAAAATTAGGATAAACAATGGGAAAAAAAATACCAGGCGACAAGAATAACAATGGCAAAATAAGCATAGAAGAATGGGTGCAAATGTCTTTAAAGCAAAAAGAAAAAGCATTAAAAATGACAGATAAAATTAATAAAGAAGCTATTACTGATGAAAAAGAAAATAAAACATTAAGATCACCTGTGGCGAAAACAAAAGCAAGAGCAACGGAAGCTGGATTAAGAGGATTATCTGGATCATTAACTAGAATGTTAGATAGAGCAAGTGGCACAACTGCTTCTGAAAAAAAACTTTATGATAAATTTTTTAATCAAGCTAGAAAAGCCAAGAAAAACAAGGAGAAAAAATAATGCCTAAAGGTTTATACGCAAATATGAATGCAAGAAAGAAAAAAGGAATTAGTCGTCCTAAATCTAAATCTACTATATCAGACAAATCATATAAAAATATGGTAGCTGGGTTTCCTAAGAAAAAAAAGAAAACAGCATAATGAATGATATTACTAAAAAAGCAAAAGCAACATTAAAAAAACATGCAAAACATCATAGTGCTAAACATATAGCTATGATGAAGAAAGATATGAAAAATGGAAAAACACTAAAACAAGCACACAATAAAGCTGTTAAGAAAGTAGGTGCATAGTGGTAGCTAAGAAATACCAAAATCCAAAGGGAGGATTAAATGAAGCAGGTCGTGAACATTTTAAAAGAACTGAAGGTTCAAATCTTAAACGCCCCCAAGGGGCTGGGACTGATGGCAGGCGCGTGTCTTTTGCTGCTCGTTTTGGCGGTATGGATGGGCCACTAAAAGATAAGAACGGAAAACCAACAAGATTAAAACTTGCATTAAAGAAGTGGGGTTTTGGCAGTAAAGAAGCCGCTCGTAATTTTGCAGCTAAAAATAAAAAGGCATAACTATGGCAATGATGAGATTAGATGCAAAGCAAGTATTAGCTAGGCATGATAAAGCACTAACTAAAAAAGAAGATTTTAGAAGTCTTTATGATGAAGCTTACGAGTTTGCATTACCACAAAGAAACCTATATGACGGGTATTATGATGGTGGCGTACAAGGTCAAAAGAAAATGAATCGTGTGTTTGATTCAACTGCAATAAACTCTACACAACGATTTGCTAATAGAATGCAATCAGGTATATTTCCTCCACAAAGAAAGTGGTGTCGACTAGAGCCAGGTTCAGATATACCACAAGATAGAAAAGCTGATGCACAAGCTGCACTGGATGCCTATGGCGATAAGTTATTTGATACATTAAAACAATCTAACTTTGACATTGCTATTGGAGAATTTTTACTAGACTTATGCGTAGGTACAGCAGTTATGTTAGTGCAACCAGGAGATGACACACATCCTATTAACTTTATTTCTGTTCCACAGTTTTTAGTTGCATTTGACGAAGGTGCTAATGGTCAGGTAGACAACGTATATAGACGTATGAGATTAAAAGTAGAGTCTATACAAAGACAATGGCCTGATGCAGAACTTACAGCAGAGATGAAAAATTTAATTGATCAAAAGCCAACAGAAGAAATTGAATTAATTGAAGCCACTATATTTGATCCTGAGCGTGGTGATTATTGTTACCATGTAATTGAAAAAAGAAGTAAAACAGAATTAGTGTACAGAAGAATGGACAATACGCCTTGGATAGTTTCTCGTTATGCAAAGATTGCTGGAGAGACTTACGGACGAGGGCCACTTATTACTGCAATGCCTGATATTAAAACACTTAATAAAACATTAGAGCTAGTATTAAAGAATGCCTCATTATCTATTAGTGGCGTATATACTGCGGCTGATGATGGTGTATTGAATCCAAATACAGTTAGGATTATGCCTGGTGCTATTATTCCTGTTGCTAGAAATGGTGGCCCACAAGGTGAGTCTTTAAAACCATTACCTAGAGCTGGTGATTTTAACGTGTCACAAATTGTAATGGATGATTTAAGAACTAATATTAAACGTACATTATTAGATGAATCTTTACCACCCGACAATATGTCAGCACGATCAGCAACAGAAGTCGTAGAGCGTATGAAAGAATTATCACAGAACTTAGGTTCTGCATTTGGTCGTTTAATTAACGAAACAATGATTCCAGTAGTAAAACGTATGTTACAAGTTATGGATGAAAAAGGATTAATTACTTTACCATTAAAAGTAAATGGATTAGAAATAAAAGTATCACCCGTTGCTCCATTAGCAATGGCACAAAATATGGAAGAAGTGCAACAAGTATTACAGTATGCACAGATTGCACAAGGTGCTGGGCCTGAAGGCGCAGTAAATATTAAGGTAGATGAAATGATGGATTACATTGCTGAGAAGCTAGGTGTACCGCAAAAACTTAGACCTACACCCCAAGAGCGTATGATGATGAAACAACAAATGCAACAACAAGCTCAACAACAACAAATGATGCAAATGGCAGCAGAAAATCCTGAAGCAACTGCACAAGTGGTAGAAGCAGCAACACAACAACAAGGATAAATAATGGCTGGATGGGAAGACTTAGAACAAGCATTACCTCTTGATGCTAGAGATGTTAAGCAACAAAGAGATGATACAGATCGATTATGTTTAAGAGTATTTGGTGATGAAGATGGAATAGAAATGATAGCTTGGTTACGCAAGACTATCTTAGAGCAACCTGTAGCCTTGCCAGGTAGCGACTCTAGTTACGCATTTTATCGAGAAGGGCAAAATTCAATAATTAGAGATATAGAAGCAAGGATAATTAGAGCAAGGAAATTATAATGGAAGAAGCAATCGAGCCTAGTACGACTGAGGAAACTTCGGAAGAAGTAACTACAGAAGCAACTGAAGAAACAACTGGCCTACTCGACGATGCAACACCAGAAGAGGAAGTCAGCGATAAACCAAAAGAAGCAGAAATAGATCATCGTGATCCAGCGGAAGTAAAAGCAAAAGAAGAATTTGAAACTAAAGATGATGAGCCATTAGAAAGACCAGAATGGTGGCCTGAAAACTTTTGGAAAGAAGATGGAGCAGAACCTGATTTAGAAGGTATAGCTAAATCTTGGATGGATTTAAGAAAGCAAATATCCCAAGGAACACACAAAGCACCAAAGGATGGCAAGTATGATTTAGGTTCTTTTGGCGGAACGCCTGAAGATGATCCTGTCAGACAGCATGTTGTTGGATGGGCAAAAGAAAATCAAATTAGTCAAGCTGCATTAGATTCATTAGTTACTGAAGTCGTAGGTATGAATCAAAATTCAGCAGAAGAATATCAAGTTAATTTAGAACAAGAAAGAAAACAACTTGGCCCTAACGCTGATGCTAGAATTAATGGCATGGTTAAGTGGGCATCTGGATTAGTTCAGAAAGGTGTTTGGGGTAATGATGATTTTGAAGAGTTCAAAGTTATGGGTGGTACAGCAAAAGGACTAGCGGCTTTAGAAAAGGTTAGAGGTTCTTATGAAGGACGTATTCCTGTAGAAACTGCCCCAGTAGATGGTGCGCCATCGAAAGAAGAATTGTATGCTATGGTCGGAGATGAGAAATATCAAAGCGATCCTGTATATAGAGCTAAAGTAGAAAAAGCATTTTCGCAAAACTTTAAGTAAAATCTATTGCAATAGCCTTGATTGTATGCTACTTTACAGTTAAGGCTTATTGTATTCAATCGTAATACAACCCTCAAACGCAAGTAACCTTGTCGTATGGCTATCGTAATTAGCAAGCACAGGCCCAGTTTTCTGGCATACCAAAGCGATTAATTTTTTTATTTATTAATTTCTAAGGAGAATATATATGTCTATCGGATTATCCCCAGCATATGTGACGCTCTTTGATGCCGAAGTTAAACAGGCTTACCAGGGCAAAGCTGCTCTAGTAGGTGCAACAAGACAAAGACGAGGCGTTGAAGGCAATTTAGTAAAATTCCCGAAAGTTGGGAAAGGCGTGGCTACACTTCGTGTACCACAAACAGACGTTGTACCATTAAATACTGACTTTTCGCAAGTTACAGCAACAATGCAAGATTGGAACGCTGCTGAGTATTCAGATATTTTTATGCAACAAAAAGTTAATTTTGAAGAAAGATCAGAGCTAGTTCAAGTAGTAGCGAACGCTATTGGTCGTAGACAAGATCAACTTATTCTTGATGCTCTTTTAGCAGGTAAAGGATCTACAGTAGGACATGGATCTGCAAACCTTACAGTTGCAAAACTTCGTAGCGCTAAAAAAACATTAGACACAAACAATGTACCACCTGAAGATAGACACATGATTATCCATGCTAATAACCTGGCTAATCTTCTATCAGAAACAGCAGTTACTTCTGCCGACTTTAATACAGTTCGTGCTTTAGTATCTGGTGAGCTTGATACATTTCTTGGGTTCAAATTCCATACAGTTGGTGATCGTGCTGAAGGTGGCCTTTCTATCAATGCTTCTAGCCATCGTAAGTGTCTTGCGTTCCATAAAGATGCTATTGGTTATGGAGAAGGCATTGGCCCTAAAACCGAAATTAATTACGTTGCTGAAAAGACATCGTTTTTAGTTAATGCAATGCTTTCAGCATGCTCTGTCGCTATTGATAGCGAAGGTATTGTTGAAGTAGAAGCATTAGAATCTTAATTTAAGGAGAAAGTTACATGGCTTATAACATAGACAAGCTTTCGCCAGCAGGCGCACAAGCTAAAGCGGGTACTTCTCCACAAATGTGGACGTACTCAGGAACAGATTCTAAAGCAACAGTTGCAGGATCTGGTTATTTTAATGATGCATCATCTTTATTAAAAGTTGGTGATTTCATTTTTTATTACAAAACTGATTCTACTGTCAGTGCTAGTGTACACGTTGTGTTAAGCAACAGTGCAGCAGGCGTTGTAGATGTTTCAGCAGGTACAGATATTTCTGTAGCTTAGTTGTAATAGTATTAATGCAAGGGGTGGGAGTTTCGGCTCTCACCTATTTGCACAATTGGAGAATATAAATGGCATCTGGAGACACCTCATTATCAATTTGTTCTGATGCATTATTAATGCTTGGAGCAAGTCCTATATCATCGTTTACTGAAGGTACGGACGAGGCTAACATATGCGACAGTTTATATAAAGATATTAAGATTAAGACACTAGCAAGTTATCCTTGGTCTTTTTCATTTAAGAAAGTTCAGTTAGCTAGATTAATTACGACACCTACAACTGAATACAAATACGAATATGCACTACCTTCTGATATGATAGGTACACCAAGAAAGGTGTTCATCAGTAGTACACAGGGATCAGTGCCACAAAGAGAATATAGATTAGTTGGTGGTAAGTTATTATCTAACTATGAAGCAGTGTATGTTGATTATCAATATGCAGTAGAAGAATATGAAATGCCACATTACTTTGTGCAAAACATGAAGTATCAACTAGCATGGCACTTAGCAATGCCTATTACAGACCAATTAGAAAAGACTGATTATTGGAGAGCAGTAGCACAAGGCACTCCATCAGAAAATGGTCGTGGTGGTTACATGCGCCAAGCTATGAACATAGATGGGCAAGGTCAACCAACAAACGGAATACAAGACTTTACACTCATTGATGTGAGGTACTAGTGGCTCGTTTTGTTAGCATGCAAACTAACTTTACTTCTGGAGAGTTAGATCCTCTTGTCAGAGCTAGAATAGATATAGAATCTTATAGCAATGCATTAGAAACAGCAAAGAATGTTATATGTCAGCCACAAGGTGGCGTTACTCGTAGACCTGGAACTAAATTTATAAATGAACTTATAGGAAGCCCAGCAAGTGGCGTTCGATTAGTAGCGTTTGAGTTTTCTGTAAATGATAGTTATATGTTGTGTTTTACAAACAACACTATGTTTGTATATAAAAACACAGCATTAGTACATACAGAATCTAGTACAGGAATTACTAGCGCTTTTTTAGATAAGATGTGTTGGACACAATCTGCTGATACATTAATTATTGTTCATCCAGATTTAGCACCTAGAAAAATAGTTCGTGGCGCATCAGATACTGATTGGACTGTTAGCACTATATCATTTGATTCTATTCCTAAATACGCATTTACTATTGTTATATTTAATACTAGCTCTGCTGGAACTTTAACTCCTAGTGATGTTTCAGGAAAAGTAACTTTAACTGCACAAAATGCTATATTTACAGCTGCTCATGTTGGGCAATATATTAATGTTACTCCACAAGGTCGTGCAAGAATTGTAGAAGTAACAACTAACAAAGTAGTTAATGTTGTAACAGAGTTTCCATTCTTTGATACATCTGTTATAGCTAATGCTGATTGGGAACTAGAAACAGGTTATGAAGATGTATGGTCAGCAACAAAAGGATACCCAAGAACAGTTACCTTTCATCAAGGACGATTATATTTTGGTGGTAGTAAGTCAAGGCCATCAACAATATGGGGATCGAAAGTAGCATTATTTTTTGATTTTGAAGCAGTAGAAGGACTAGATGATGATGCAGTGGAAGCTACCTTGGACACCAATACTTTTAATGCTATTACGGATATTATCTCTGGTAGGGATTTACAAATCTTTACTACTGGTGGTGAGTTTGCTGTTATCCAAGACAATATATCAGCTATAACACCATCTAACTTTTTCTTATCTACTACTTCTCGTAATGGCTCAAAAGAAGGTATACGAGTAAAACAATTAGAATCAGGTATATTATTTATACAAAGACAAGGTAAAGCATTATCTACTATTAATTATTCAGATACTACATTATCTTACCAAACATCTAAAATATCATTGTTAAGCGGTCATTTATTAAAAACACCTACTAACATGGATATTAGGCGTGCAGTAGCTACTGATGAAAACGATTTATTATTATTTACTAATTCTGCTGATGGAAGTATAACTGCTTACTCATTATTGCAATCACAAAATGTTATAGCAGCATCTGAGTTTACAACAACAGGATCGTTTATAGATGTAGGTGTAGACATTACAGACATATATACAGTTGTTAAAAGAACAGATAGTGGCTCAGATAAATATTATGTAGAAGTATTTGATGATAATTCTTTAACTGATTGTGGTGTGATAGGGACAACATCTGCAACTGCTAATATGGCTCATTTAGGTGGACAAACAGTTAATTGTATTTCAGATGGATATGTAGAGTTAAATCAAACAGTGCCATCAGGAGGTACAATTACCTTTACTAATCCACCAACTGCAAGTTCAGAGTGTGGATTACCTATTAGTGTAGAGATAAAAACTATGCCATTAGAAACTAAGATGCAATCAGGTACAAGAATTGGGTTTAAAAAACGCATAGTAGAAGTCAATGCTTTATTGTTTGAAACACAGAACATAGTAATTAATAATAATTTAGTTCCAATAAGAAGTTTAGGATCTGGAGCATTAGATACAGCAGTAGCAGAGTTTACAGGCACTAAAGTCCTACATGGTATACTTGGGTATAGCAATAGTGGACAAATTACTGTAACACAGAGTGCGCCATTAAAGCTTACTTTATTGGGTTTAGAATATAAAATATCGGTTTATCAAGGAACATAAAATATGAGCGGAGCAGTTAAAGTAGCAGTACCTTTAGCAATAGGCGCTGCAGCAATGTATGCAACAGGAGGTACATCAGGAATTAGCCCTGGACTTGGAAAAACAATGACAGCTAATTTTATGCCTGCTGGTGGTGGTGGATTACTTGCTGGTTTTTCAAGTGCATTATCATCTATGACTCCGTTTCAAATGCTTTCAACAGGAACTTCTGTATTGCAAGGAATAGGTGCTTTATCTCAAGGCAATCTAATGCAAAGTCAATACGATTTACAAGCTCAACAAATACAAGCTAAAAATGAAATAAACAAACTTAATTATATTAATGATGCTAATGAAAAAGCAAGAAGATTGATGGCTGTTAATGCCTCTGCTCTTGCGGCTGGATATGCAGGTGGAGTCAATGGTTTAGATGGCTCAGTTAAATTAATTATGAAAGAAAACGAAAAAGAATATATAAGTGATTTACAGATGGCAGAATTTAACCAACTAAATAATGATAACTTTGCTGATGCTGAATCATCATTGTTGAGAGCTGCGGGTGACTCAGCTGCATTTGGATCAAAGGTAGAGGCTTTAGGATATATTGGAAGCGCAGCAAAGCTATTTGAAGAATCAAGAGTACCAGGGGTAACAGTATAATGGCTCAACTACCTAAATATGAAAGAATGACTCCAACATACGAAGGTATTGCTGGAATAACGGATGTTGTTATTACACAAGAAAATATTACAAGTGAGCGTATTAATAAATTTTTAGATACTGCAAAAACAGAGTTTCAAGCAAAAGCAGTTGAGTACGCTACAGATAAAGCTGTTGAAGATGCAATAAGAAACCCAATTACTGCTGAACAATTAGATCAAGCTATGGATACTGGTGGCAATCCAGTAGAAAGTTACTTAAAAGGCGGTACTGCTTACAATGAAGCTATAACTAAAGTAATAGGTCAACAAGTTGCTGGTGAATTAAATATTGAGCTAGCACAACATAATATTAATGTTTTAGAGCAAGTAAGAAAAGGCGAGTTAACAAACTCAGAAGAAATGCTTGCTAAACTAAAAGAGCCTATTCAAGCTCAAATAGAATTTTTTGCAAACATAGATCCAGTAATGGCTCAATCTTTTGGGTCTAATGCAACTGCTAATGCTCATGTAGCTTTACAAAATGGCATAAAAATATTTAAAAATAAAGAAGAAGAAAAAGCTGTCGCAAACGCATCTGTAACAATGAAACAAGGGATAGATAATTTTAGTAAGTTTTTAAGTATTTATCCAGATTCTGATCCTAAAATAATACAAAAGTATAAAGATACAGTATTAAAAACAACGATTGATACTTCTTTAAGTATGACTAGAGAGCAAGAAAAATATTCACAAATTTTTAAAAAGGCATTAGACGAACAACATACCCTTCATGTTGCTAAAGATGCTTCAGAAATATATACAGGATTTAATATTAACGAAGCTATTAATGATTTAGAGAAATATGATAATACAAAGATAGATTTTAATAAAGCTTACTCAGGAAATGTACTGACAGCAGATAAGCAAAATTTAGCAAAATATTATCACGATATGAATATTGAAGAACAAAAGTCTTTTAAATCTTTACTTAGAGATGAGTTAGCAATTGCAAATTCAGGTTTAGCAGCAAATACTACAAAAGTAAAAAAATTATTAAAAAGAGGTGATTCTTACATTAATACATTTCAACCTGTTCCTATTGAAACATTAAACGAAATTTCAATGTTAATCAATCAAGATCCTGAATCACAAGATTTTGTTGATTTTCAAGCATTGCAAAGATTTTCAGCAAATTTAACTACTTATAATAAGAGACCATACACAGATTTAGTTGCTGAAAACAATCAAAACTTAATAGACAGAATCAACACAAAAACTTCAGAAAGTCCAGAAGAATTAGCAGATATGGCTTTACTTAATGGATATGTAAAAAATATTCAAGATGGGTTAAAAATAGATCCTACGGCAATAGTAACTCAAAGAGTTGGGGATTTTGAGCCTATAGATTTATTTTCTGAAAATGCATCAGAACAAATAGAAAGAAGAAGAAAAACAATGGATACACAAGGGCCATTGTATGGCATGTCTAAATCTATGTATTCTAATTTTATCTTAACAAACGAAGAAGTCTCTGGTTTTTTAAATCAATATATGAAGGGTAATGGAGAGCAAAAGATAGCTATGCTAAGGGTATTAGATGATGTTTTTGGTGATGATAGTCAAGCAGCAATGTTACAGCTAAGTGAAGCTGGATTACCTTCATCTGCTCAAATGGCATCTTATTTTAACGATGCTACTGTTACTGAGCAATTTGTAAGTTTAGAAACTCCAGGCAAGAAAAAAGAACTAGAGCAAGCTTTAGTTGATAATAATGAAGATATGAGTATTAAAAAAATTAGGCAAGATGTTGCAGCAGAAATATTAACTTTTACAGATAGCGTTAAAAGCCAAAGTGGGTTTGATAACACAAGTGTAGTATCTTATTTAAATTCAATGACAGAAGATTTGTCTTATTTGGTAGTTAGTGAAATGCAACGAAATGGAAATGATTATGATGCAGCTGTTACTAAAGTAACAGACTTAATAAATGAAGGTTACAATGTTACTAAAGATGGTTATTACATTCCTGCTAGATATAACAATAATCCAGTTTTACAAGATATTATTCAAGACAAAGCTTATTCAATACAAGAAAATTATTTATTGTCTTTTGACCCAGTTCCCTTTGGCAGTGACTTTGATGAAGTAGCTTCTGAACAAGAAAGAACTAAGTTTTATCAAAATTTAGAAAGATTTGGAATGTGGCAAAATTCATTAGATGGTAAAGGTTTAGTGTTTGGTATTGAGTTACCTATAGCTGGATTTACACCTATACAAAATTATAAAGGCGAAAAATTATTTTTACAATTTGATGATACTAGTTATACATTACCTAATAGTGGTGGCATGCCTATAGAGATAACAAAAAACACAATTCAAAAAAGAAGAGATAAAATACTGAAAAAGGGACAACAAGGTAACTAATGGGTAACATGAATTTCTATGGATTAGATGCAGAAGAAAATAGATCTAACAGAGGTCAGCGTAGAGGGTATGACTTATATCAATCTACTTTTGGCGAAGTTATGGGAGCAGTTGCTTCAGATAATTGGGCAAGAAATCCACTTCAATCATTAGTTGATTTATCTGAATTAAATGCAGCTAGAAGACAAGATAAGGAAGCTGAAGTTGAAAGAATTGGAAGAGACGATTTAAACAAAGAATATTCTAATTTAGGTTTATTTTTTGAAGAAGACGAGTATCAATCTGTTGTTGATATTATGGTTAGAGAAAAAGAAAAAGAGCTAGAAAGATTAGATATTATCAATAGAGGTGAAGGAGGCTTTCTTCAAGGAGCTGCTAGTTTTGGCGTGGGATTAGGGGTAAGTATTTTTGATCCTGTTAATTTAGCTGCATCTTTTGTTCCTGTTTATGGGCAAATGAGGTATTTAAAACAATTGTCTCGTGCAAAAGACAGTAAATATTTTAGTGCAATGTCAAAAACAAGGTTAAAAAAAGGATTAACTGAAGGTGCGGTAGGTGCAGCTTTAGTAGAACCTATTGTTATGGCTTCTGCTAATCAATTACAAGCCGAATATGGATTGGTAGATAGTTTTATGAACATTTCTTTTGGCTCTATTATGGGTGGAGGTCTTCATGTTGGGGCTGGAAAGGTAAGAGATATAGCAACAACTTCTACACAAAAGCGTAAAATAATTAAAGGTAGAAAAGAACTTGGGATGAAAGATGAATTAGGTGATCCTGATATTAATTTATACGCAGAATATTTTAAAGAGTCTACTCCTACAGAACTAAAAGCAGGCAAAAAGCCTACACCAATGGATAAGCTAAAAACAGAAGATCCTGAAACATACAATTTAATTTTAGAAAAAAAGCGTCTTTTTAATGGGCTGCAAGAAACCAGTCCTAAGACACAAGATGCATTGCTAAAGAAATCGCTTAATGATATTTTACAAGATAAGCCAGTTGATGTAACGCCAATTGTAAATGCAGATCCTGTTCTTAAAGAAGTATCTGATAATAAAAATCCCCCTACAAATCCTAATGTTCCAGATCCTAAACCTACAATAGAACCTAAAAAAGATTTATCAATTGATGATGAGCTAATTGAATTTCAAGGAAGGTTAGATACATTGAGACAGGAAGGTCGAGATAAGGAATTTGATGGAGATGCAGAAGAAATAGATTTTCTTACAAAACAATTAGATGAAATAAACACAAAACCTAAAGAAATGAAAGAAGCAATTGTAGATGCAATTAACTGTATGAATGGGAAATAATTAATGGCAACAAAAAATCAAAAAGATAAGTGTCTAGTCAGACTTAATACTATGCTGTCTAACTCCTCTGTTGAGTTTGCAGATCACATAGAAATAATGGACACAATACAAAAAGCTAAGGCAGAATTAAAACTTCAAAAAATGGATGACATTGAAGTAGATGAAGTGGCTCAAGAAGCTCAAGCACAGATTCTGTTACAAAGAAAGATTAATAAAAGAAACGCTATTGAAAATGAAATCAAAGGAAGAAAATTAGTTGATTATGTTTTAAGAGAGTTTCCAGAAAATCCACAAGAAGGATTAATAGCTATATTGGTAGGGTCTAATAGGCAAAAAATAGGAGCAAGAGCATCTGTAGCAGTGCAACAACACTCAGCAGTTAATAATGCTATTAATGGATTTCAACTTCTTTTGGAAAAGAATGGTGTATCAGAATTTTTTCACACTGCTGATGATGGCGTACAAAAAAGAATTGCTAAAGTGTTACAAGAATTAGGAGAGCAGCCTGAAGCAGAATTAAACAAACCTAAAGCTAAAGTTGTATTAACAGAAAAAAACAAAAAGATTGTTAAAGTTGGCACGCTTATGCATGAAAACTCTGAATCAATGAGATTAAATCTTAATGATCGAGGTGCTAACATTGGCAAAATTTGGGGATATATAGTTAGACAATCACATGATCCACATAGAGTAAGAAACGCAGCTGACATATTAAAAGATACAGAAACAACATATGATGAGAAATTAGAAGGCGCAATGCCTTGGAATAAAAACTACAACAGAAATTTTAATGCTTGGAAAAAGTATGTAATGCCTTTGCTAGATGAGGAAAAAACTTTTGCCAATGTAAATGACATTGATCAATTTATGGTGTATGCATATAGTTCTTTGGTGAAAAATCAAAACTTAAAATCAGATGGTGCAGATTTTGCATTTAATGCTAAGTCATCAAAAGACATGAGTAAATCATCACAAATGAAAAGAGTATTGCATTTTAAAAACTCTGACTCTTGGTTTGATTACAATAGTAAATTTGGTATGGGAAGTCTTTCTGAATCTTATTACGCAGGCCTTACAAGTGCTGGTCGTAATATAGGCATTATGGATACATTAGGAACAAAACCTGAAGATACTTATAAAAAAATAGTTAAAGCCGTTGGTAATCGTATAGCTACGGATTTAGGAGATCCTGGAAGAATAAGTGAAGATTCATTACAAAAATTTTTAGATGTAGTGACTGGTCGAGTATACGAAACAGGCAGTTATACTGCTGCAAAATACAGTGCTATTCTTCGTTCTATTGCTAGTATGGCAAAGCTAGGTGGGGCAACAATAGCAGCGGTGGCAGATATTGCTCAGTATGCTGGAGAGATGAGGTATCAAGGTAGGTCATTTTTTGGCTCAATGGCTGAAGCAACTGGATCATTACTTAGGCGTAAGAATACAAAAGAAAAAAAAAATATTGCTAAAGTAATAGGTGTAATGTTTGACAATAGCACTTACGATACCGCAGGTAGGTTTCAAGTTGGTGACAATATGCCAAGAAAATGGACTAACGCTCAAAGAACATTCTTTAAATACAACTTACTTTCTTGGTGGACAAACAATCTAAAAGAGAGTGCTGTATTAGGGATGGCTAATAACATTGCTCAAAACAAAAACTTAACATTTGATAAGTTAGATCCTGGATTAAGAACTTTATTTAAGCAGTATGATATTAACTCTACAACATGGAATATTATTAGAAGAACAGCTATGAAAAAAGCTGATGATGGAACAGAGTTTCTTGATCTTTCAACTTTAGATAATATTTCAGATATAGAAGCTAAACTAATATCTGGATTAGATAACCCAAGCGCAAGGGAATTAAGAAACATTAAGGATAGTTTTAGAACTTCTGTATCAGGTATGTTATTAGATAGAGCAACTTACGCTGTTATTGAGCCTGATGCTAGAGTAAAAGCAGAGCTAACAAGAAGCTCTATAGCTGGTACATTCATGGGAGAGGCTATAAGATTTATAGCACAGTTTAAAGCATTTCCAGTATCTATTATTATGAAGACTTTAGGTAGAGAAAAATCTTTTATCCATGCAGGACAAACGGCTAGAGGACTTGAGGGAATGGCAAGTTTAATAGCAGCTTCAACAATAATGGGTTATGTGGCTATGACTGCTAAAGATATTTTAAAAGGAAGAGAACCTAGAACTTTAGACCTTGTAAATAATCCAGAGCAATTTTTTAAAACATTTCTTGCAGCTTTTGTACAAGGCGGAGGGTTAGGTATTTATGCTGATGTATTATTTCAGCAGACTAGATCTGGCTTAGAAAAAGCGGGGGCTTTATTAGGGCCTGTACCTTTAAGTGCATTCGACTATCTTCAAGTTATAACTGAACTAAGCTCAGGAAATGTTGATGCTGCTAAAAGAATTGGATACAGAACTACTTTAGGAAATATACCATTTCTAAATATATTTTATGCTAAGGCAGCGTTTGATTATTTAATCGGACATCAGATGATGGAGTATATGAGTCCTGGGGTATTAAGAAGAGTAGAAAAGAGAATGAAAAGAGAATATGATCAAGAATACTTATTAACGCCTCCTTCCAAGTTAGTAAGATAAATAATATAAGAGATATCATTTAGTAGAATTTAATAAATATTATAGGTAAAATAAGGCAGAGGATTATAAATTATGGCAATTGACATTTCAGCAACAACAAGGCGTATCGTCTATACTGGTTCAGCAGGCACTGGCCCGTATGCTTATGCGTTTAACATATTAGTAAATACTGATCTAGCCGTATACTTTAATGATACAGAACTAACACTAACTACTGATTATACAGTAGCTATTAGTGCTGATGGTACAGGTAGTGTAACTATTGTTGTAGGTGGTAGTGCAAGAGTTCCGAGTACACCAGGTGCTAGTGATCGAATAACTATTGTTGGTGATAGAACCATACAAAGGACTACTGACTTTACGACAGGTGGCCCACTCTTTGCTGCATCACTGAATGATGAGCTAGACAGTCTTACTATCTTTACCCAACAAAACTTAGAACAATCTAATCGATCACTTCGTGCGCCAAACACAGATCCTACTACAGTCAACATGGAGTTGCCTGACAATACAACACGAGCTAACAAAACACTAGCATTTGATTCTACAGGTAATCCTGTTATTGGTGAATTGATTGGTGACTATCGTGGTGATTGGGCAGCAAGTACAACATACAACAAGCGTGACTTAGTAAAAGATACATCAACTAGCAATATATTCATGGCTAACACTGCTCATACATCGAGTGGTTCACAACCATTAACAACGAATACTGATGCAGCTAAATGGGATTTAATTGTAGATGCAGCTACGGCTGGAGCAAGTGCAACTGCTGCTGCGGCTAGCGCAACTGCTGCGGCATCAAGTGCTACGGCTGCGGCTACGAGTGCTACCAGTGCTGGAACTTCTGCTACAACTGCCACCACAAAAGCTGGAGAAGCGGCTACATCGGCAACTGGCGCAGCATCCTCTGCTACTTCAGCAACAAGCTCTGCAAGTACAGCAACAACTAAAGCATCAGAAGCAAGCACTTCTGCAACTGCCGCTGCCTCTAGCGCAACATCAGCCGCTTCATCAGCAACCAGTGCGACCAGTTCAGCATCATCAGCTACCTCTTCAGCATCAACTGCAACAACGAAAGCAAGTGAAGCAAGTACATCAGCATCAACTGCTACGACTAAAGCAAGTGAGGCAAGTACATCAGCCTCTGCCGCTGCAACTTCTGCAACTGCTTCCGCTACATCGGCTACCGCATCTGCTAGTTCAGCGACTGCATCTGCCGCAAGTGCTGCTGCCGCAGCCGCAACTAAAGATAGTATAGATTCATTTTATCTTGGCGCACAATCATCTAACCCAACAGTAGATAATAATGGTGATGCAGTTACCGCAGGTGATTGGTACTTTAATACTGGATCTAATGAAACAAGAATATACAATGGATCGGCTTGGCAAGTAACAGCCNTATCAACTGCTGGATTACTTACTTCTGCTAATAACTTATCTGATGTTGCAAGTGCAACTACAGCTAGGAGTAACCTTGGATTAGGAACTGTTGCAACAACAGCAGCTACAGCTTATGTAGCTCAGACAGGAACAACAGCATCAGCGACAGTGCCAAATGGAACAACTGCACAAAGAGATGGATCTCCAGCAAATGGTATGTTTAGATACAACTCTACTCTCAGTGAGTTTGAGGGATATGCCGCAGGAGCATGGGGTTCTATTGGGGGTGGTGCATCAGCAGGTGGTGCTATCTATGAGAACACAGACGATATTACAGATAACTATACTTTAACTACAGGATCGAATGGCATGTCAGTAGGGCCTATAACTATAGCAGCCACAAAGACAGTTACTGTTCCTTCTGGACAACGATGGGTGATATTATAATATGGCTACAATAATTAATGCAGACACAAGTGCAGGACTAAAGCTAACCTCTGATACCAGTGGTCTTATTGAGTTTCAATCAGGTGGTGTTACTAAAGCAGGAGTTAATGCTACAGGACTTACAGGGGATGCCTCTCAATTAACAGCAATACCATCACCAGCTTCTTTATCAACATCAAGTGGTTCAGCTCCTAGTTACAGTGCAAGAGCATGGGTTAACTTTAATGGTACAGGTACAGTTGCTATTAGAGCTAGCGGCAATGTAAGTAGTATTACGGATAATGGTACTGGAGATTACACTATTAATTTTACAACCGCAATGGCTGATGCTAATTATGCAGTATCTTGCTCAAACAGGCCAGTAAACGCTAGTGGCGCACTTACACTACTTAATGGTGGGTATGTAGGCGCATTTTCTCAAACAACTTCTGCTTTTAGAACGCAAAATCAAAATTATGCAGGTACAAAAGGAGATACAGACTATGCTTATGTATCAGTATTTAGATAAGGAATAATTATGGAAAAAAGAATAATATATACACAAGATGATGGGACAGTCGCTGTTATAGTGCCTACCGATGAATGCGGATTAACTGTAGAACAGATTGCAGTTAAAGATGTACCAACAGGTAAGGAATATAACATTGTAGATGTAGCAGACATACCAACTGATAGAACTTTTAGGGATGCGTGGACATGGGAATAAAAATAGATATAGCAAAAGCTAAAGATATTACAAAGGATAGGTTAAGAGAAGAACGAAAGCCTTTACTTGAAGCACAAGACTTATTGTTTATGCAAGCTCAAGAACAAGGTGTAGATACATCTGCTATTGTTGCAGAAAAGCAAAGACTACGCGATGTTACTAACCAAGTAGATAGTATGACAACTGTTGAAGAACTAAAAGGAGTATCTATCTAATGGCTAATATAGTATTAACAGGAAACACCTCTGGAGCTATTACAGTTGCAGCACCAGCAGTAGCAGGAACAAATACAATAACATTACCTGCAAGCACAGGAACAGTGCTAACAGATACTGCACCTAAAACAGGAAATATACTACAAGTAGTACATGTTATAGTTTCTACGCTTGTATCTACAACATCCACAACACATGTAACTACAGGGATAACAGCAGCAATTACTCCATCAAGCACATCAAGTAAAATATATATTTTAACTAAAACAACAGCACAGGGAAGCTCAGGTACAGATTGTTTAACAGCTATATATAGAGGAACAGTATCAGGCACTAATCTAACAGGTAATGCCTCAACTAAATATAACGCATCAAACAATGAACCATCAGATATGGTTAATTCTTTTCTTGATTCTCCAAGTACAACATCAGCAACAACATATACATTAGGATTTAAATCAAGTGTAAGTGGACAAACTTCAAAAGCTAATGTTGCTAATGTAGATGGATTTATAACGCTGATGGAGGTAGCAGGATAATGGACAAACATGATGCAATATTGAAACTATATACTAATGTTTTTACTATTCGTGGTGATGTAGCATATGATAAAGATGATAAAGAAGTAACTTACGACAACACTGCTGTTGAAACAGAGATAGCAAAGAACGCATACAAAGAACAAAGACAACAAGAATACAAACCAGTAGCTGAACAATTAGATATGCAATACCATGATGTACAAGATGGTACAGAAACATGGCTTGATCATATAAAAGAAGTCAAAGCAAAGTATCCGAAGGGAGATGAATAATGGCAGTTACAATTAAAGGAACAGAAGGTGTTAGTAAGGTAGAAGCTACTGGATCACCATCAAGTTCTACTTTTTTAAGAGGTGATTATGCTTGGGCAGCCCCTAGTGGTGGTAAAATACTGCAAGTTATTTCAGCTACAAAAACTGATACACAATCTATAACAGCAAGAGGATTGCCATTAACAGATGTTGTTGGATTAAGTATAAGCATTACTCCTTCAGCTACATCTAGTAAAATTTTAGTATTAGCTAATATAAATTTAGGTGCGAGTCAAAGATACACAGGTGTAGTTTTATACAATGGTTCAACTGCTCTTTGTATTGGAGATTCTTCAGGCTCTAGATTACAAATTTCAGCTGGTATAGCAAATAGTTCAGATGGTAACGACCAATATCAAGTATTTCCTACGGCTATTAATTTTTTACATTCACCATCTTCTACATCTGCACAAACTTATAAAATAGGTGCTGGACAATTTTATTCATCAGGTAGTGGAACTGTTTATGTTAATAGGTCTAGTAGTGATGCTAATTCTGCATTTATTTCTCGTACAGCTTCAACAATAACAGCAATGGAGGTAGCAGGATAATGGTTGATACACATAAAGCAATACTAAACTTATATCCAAGTGTAGTTACTGTTGATGATACAGCAGGTGCTTTGGATAAAGATAACAACAAAGTAGAAATAGACCAAGCTCTAGTAAATGCTTGGGTAGACCCAGAAGTTTACAAATATGAAAGAGTAGCTGAATATCCATCATGGAACGAACAACTAGATAACATATACCACAACGGGATCGATGTTTGGAAAGCAGATATAAAAGCAATCAAAGACAAATATCCAAAGCCTGAATAATGGACTGGCTTGTTGTATTAGCATCAATAGCTGGAGGGTTATGTCACTATAACACTAAAAAGCTATTAGGTAAGAAACCTCGTGGCGGTCATATTAATTGGTTAGTTCAGCGTAAGCGTGCTAGATCTGAGTTATTCTTAAATATAGTTATTGCATTAATCTCAGCAAAATTTTTTGTACCACCACTGATAGAATCATTTGCATTACATCCAAGCTTTGGGCCTGCTATTGCATTTATTATAGGGTACTCAGGTATTAGATTACTACCTGCTATAGAGAAAAAAATTAACAACGCTTTAGACAAGGTAACTAAGATATGAATCAAGAAGAGCAAAAGAAAGCAATCAAGGAAGGTTTATCTGAATGGCTGAATGACAAGTTCTCTGAATTTGGAAAGTTCTCTCTTCGTGGAATATTTGCTTTAATGCTAGTTGCATTAGTTTACTTGTGGGCTACCTCTCAAGGGTGGAAAATTTGAACGATGAAATATTAACAATAATTTTAGGATTATTACTTTTGTTTATGTATTGCAATGCTTTACTTTAAGAAAATATTTAGCAAGCCACTTATGTATACGCTTGGCTTGTTGTTGGCTTTACCAGTAAGCCCTATTATTTTATGTTTGTTATATGGATGGACTAATACATGATACAAGCTTTATTACCACTGATTGGAAATGTTTTAGATCGAGTAATACCTGATAAGAATGCTAATCAAAAAGCAAAAAGAGAGATAGAGAAGTCTCTTGTTGAAAATGCTAATGAATTACTACTAGCACAAACAGAAATTAACAAAGTAGAGGCTGGACACAGATCATTGTTTGTTGCTGGATGGCGACCTATGATAGGGTGGTCATGTGCCTTTGGTGTGTTTTGGCTTTTTGTTGGGCATCCTTTTGCAGTTTACATAGATGGACTAGATGGTGTAATAACTCCTATTCCTACTATTGACAATGAAATTTTATTAGAATTAACTTTTGCTTTGCTCGGAATGTCTGGACTTCGTACATTTGAGAAACTAAAAGGCATAGCTACATGACATGGGCATCACCTCACTTTACCTTAGCCGAGATAACTCATTCCAATACAGCCACAAGATTAGATATAGATAACACTCCCTTGGCAGAAGAGATTGCTAACCTAGAAATTTTAGCAGAAGGATTGGAGCAAGTCCGAACTAAACTAGATAGCAGTCCTATATTGATATCATCAGGATTTAGATGCCTAGAATTGAATCGTGCGTTAAAATCTAAAGACACTAGTTATCACATTTTAGGATTAGCCGCAGACTTTATTTGTCCTAGCTTTGGCAATGTTCATGAGGTGATGAGAACATTAGCTGATAGCTCTATACAGTTCGATCAATTGATTATTGAATTTGGAAGATGGATTCATATTGCTTTTCCAAAACAGGGAGAGAAACCTCGTAGACAAATGATGAGGATAGGTAAGAGTGGAGTGTTGCTGTACGAGTAAACCCTTGATAAATCAACAACATATGTTATTCTTATACAATGAGTAATTATAAATCTGTATTGGTCATATCTGATCTACACATACCTTACCATCATCCTGATGCATTTAAATTCTTAGTAGCACTCAAGAAAAAATACAAGCCAGACCTCGTGGTTAATATAGGTGATGAGATAGATCAACACTCTATTAGTTTCCACAATCACCATCCAGATCTAAAGTCTCCAGGCGATGAGTTGCGTGCAGCTAGAGTGTATGTTAAAGAGCTAGAGAAAATTTTTCCTAGGATGATCCTAGTACACTCCAATCATTCATCATTAGTTTATCGTAAGGCAGTCGCTCATGGATTGAGCCTAGAGTATCTGAAATCTTACAACGAATTTTTAGAGGTCGGAGATGATTGGCAATGGGTAGATGATTTAAAGATAACTCTATCTGATGGTCAAAGATGCTTCTTTACTCATGGCATGTCGGCTGATGTCATGAAAGTGGCGCAGCAATATGGTATGAGTTCTGTTCAGGGACACTATCATTCTAAATTTAGTATTAGTTATTATTCTAACCCTGACAAATTAGTATGGGGATTACAAACAGGATGTCTCATCAATCAAAAAGAACTCGCGTTTGAATATGCAAAGAATTTTAAATCGAGATTTGTAATCGGCTGCGGAATAATTTTGGATGGACAACCCAAACTAATGCCGATGGTGTTAAAGGATGGAGGCCGATGGACAGGGACGATAGTTTAGATGTAGAGTTTACTTCCGAGGCTGATGCAGAACAAGCTGAAACTTTAGATAAGTTGATCGGGAGAAAGATTTGGAATGTAGAATTGTTAGAAGATGATACACAATCTATGATCAAAATCTGTTTTTCCCAAGAAGAAGATGATTATTTACTGATTCATTGCGAAGGTGCAGATTTATATCTTGTTGAACCTAAAATGAAGTCAGTCCACTAAAAACGACCTCGTGTAAGGCTCGTGGTAAGCCTTTCTTATGTGTACCTAGGGGTTAGTATCAGATTATATAGAAGTATTTACCACGACTCTTGTGACAACTCCTGACAGTATTAGCGTGTTTTACTAACTAAATTCTTCTTCAATTTCTTTAATTCTGTTGTACTCACCCATATATGCTTCATCATCAATACATTTATTACAAATAGGAAGGATGTCTTCAATATACTCGTGGTTTAAATTTTTCTCTTTACATATCTTTTCTATATTAGCTTTTATATTTTTCTTCGGCATTATGAAATCACAACACCAACAAAGACCATGAGTTACAAGATGTTTTATTTCAGGTCTATCCCAATTTAACAAATCATAGTTTCCAAAACCATCATATTTTTTACCCTCCACATATGAATAATCTAAAGCGTCATATATGACAATATCTGTGTTGTTATATGTACCTTCCTCTTTCTCTTTAAATTGATAATAATACAACCCCCTATCGGTATCTATTTCTTTCTTGAGGTCTTGTTCACTAATGCTATCAATCATTTTATTTAATTCTTTTTTTGTTTCTTGTAAAGCTTCTTTCAAGTTTTCTGCTTTTACAGTTATTAACTCTTTATTTAAATCAATCCATATATCATAAACTTTTTCCATCGTTTTTCTCCTTATTCAGATAATAGTTTGTATTCTGCAAAACTACATGGCTCATCAAACCGATTTAATACTGACTTTCTTTCGGTTTCGATCTCGTAGTTTTTATTTCTTAACTTAAATACCACATCACTCAATCTATAAATACCAAGTTCAGTCCAAGCTTCCATCGGACTAATCTTTTTGTTTGATTCTAGGTAATGTAATAATCTTGTTTCTTGATTTGTCATGATTTTGTTCTCCTTGTATGTAATATTTTTCTACGAAAGTTAAAGTTGTTATCTCGCATTTCTAAAATTCTTGACCTGAATGTACATTTTTCATGTTTAAGAATATCCAAACAAATATCAAAGATTAAATTATCTACAAATAAAAATCGCTCTGCATCTTTGCGTAATTTATCTGAAATATTTGCAGCTAAGTATTCTACAACTGCATTTTCTAAAATACCTAGCAACAATTTACCTTGCCAATTATCTAAACTGTAACTCTTAGAATAAGTTTTTCTTACGCATTCAGGGTCAGTTTCGTAGTTAAATGCGCCTTGTGTTGAATCCATAACTAATCCCTATGCTTGTTAAAAAGATCATCCATTGATTGTTTAATGTCTGACAATTTAAACTTTGATATGCGGTTTTCCAACACCGCTTTGTTAGTTTTAAATAAAAGGTCAGCCTTTTCAAGCTTTACCTTTGGCTCTATTGCAGAACCATCTATCTTCTTGAGTAGTGCGATGAACCCATCCGTAAACTTATATTCGTCAGGGAACATTAACTCTCCTTTGCCTGGAAGAGTCAGGCTAATGGCTTTTTTACAGGGGCTACCGCCTTTAACTTTTCAGTCATTGACTTTGTCCCCGCGTTGCCATCATCATCTTCAGGTGCAATACCTGTTGCGGCCATGATCGAATAACGCCTAGCATAAGTTAGGGCCGAGCCATAACCTTGCGGTGTTTGTTTATCAGCGGGTACATGAATCACACCCCCTGACATCTCTTCGCCACTCTCATGCAAAAAGATTGTCTCAACCCTGATGCCTGATTCTGCATCATGAGTCTTTTGTATTAGTGCTAACCCATGATTGTGTAATGCATCAAGTACCGCTTCAATACAACCCGCCAAGTCTACATACTGACTTTTAAAGTGTGGATTGGTGCTGTTCTTTAATGCAGGGGCAAATTCCTTTTGTGCTGACACGAATGCCTTAGCAATCTCCGATGTTGTTGTCATTGTCCTTCTCCTCAAAATAAAGTTTAATAATATCTTCTCTCTTGTTTACATCTTTTACATTGCGATACAACACTTCTAAAAAAGTATGAGTATCATCTACATAGTTGTCCATAATTAAAACTCCCTATCGCGTATGCGAAGTTTAGATTGTCGAATAGTTCTCGCTTCTTTTGCCTTGACTATCTTTTCAGGCTGCGCTTTATAATTGATTACAGGCCATGAGATTTTATAACGCCCTGAAATAGCATGTTGATTGTCTCTCATAAAATTCATAATCTGAATCTGATGTAAGTCAATCTGCTCTTCCAAGTCTTTTATCATGTCTCTAAATTCAANTATCTTTTCAGCGTAATGCTCGGCTTCAGGTATCTCNATCTGATCCTTGTCAGGNTGATCGAAAATAGATGATGCCTCAGATGGTGTTTTGATGTCATACCATTCAACCTCATCATTGGTTTTATACTTATCTAACCTACGCTGAAAGTCATTGATAGCATCATGTATTTGAGCCAATACATCTACATCCCTTTGGTAAACAAAAGTCCGTAGCGTTGTACCACGATACAAGACACACACTGCACCCCAAGTTGCACCGACTGTATCCATCTGCATTTGCAGCTGTAATGGCCCACGATAAAGTGGCAGTTGGTCAGCACTTTCTACCTCATGTGCAGTTAGTTTGGCTTCTACAATGCCTACACCTTCTAGCCTTATCTCATCCTCATTGACACAGATAATACCTTTATCCAAGTCAGTCATAATCATTGAATCATTGCCTTTGACATCACCATCTAAACTACATGCAAATGGCAAGTCTTTATGAAAATAAGGCTTAGGATGTTTGGTGGTTAAATCTTTGACATCTAATCCTAAACGCTTACACGCTTGAACCAAGATAGTCTCCTCCAAGGTATTGCCCCAATCCATTGATTCGTTAGATATAAAGGGTAATTCTTTCCCTGAGATAATATCCATCTTTTCTTTTAACAGTTCGTTGACTGTTTTAAACTTACTCGCACCCATCAATACAGGTATTTCGGATGCTGAAAGTTGATCGTTCGGTGTGACTTTTCCTACCATGTTTACTCTCCTTTTCTTAGGTTATTAAAAGCCATTGATAACTCTTGTCTTGCATCATCATCTAATTGACTTATTACGGCTGTTGAGCCAAGTTCTAGCACGAGTTCACCAAAATCTCTAATGAGAAAATGTTGGTGCGCCTCCTCTAGTTCTTTTTGTTGTTGAAACCCATCCATTGGGATGTCGTCCTCATCCCCGAAACATTCGTTAGTACCTTGATTATCGTTCATTATGCACCCTCCCTAAATACAGGAATACATGACAACTCTTCCTTGTTAGTAAAAATTGCGCCCGCTTCATTGCCTTCGTCATCTGCGCTTGGGGTTAATATAGTGCCATCATCTAAAAATATTTCGCATGGCTGACTGTACCAACCATGTATCCTTTGACTTTCTGAAGGCTCTAGCCACTCGACCTTTACGATTCTGCGACCTACTAAATGCTTTGTTACTAAATCCAACCATTTTTTACTATCCATTAGATTTCACTCCTTTGTTTTTATATATAAAATTTAAAATAGTGGACATTCTTTATCATTATTTATTTTAATAAGTTGTTCACTATCTTTCTCAAGTGCCTCAATCTCTTTATAAATAGCTATTCTTAATTTATCACTAAGAATCACCTCATAAGTTTGCGAAGTTTCATTGGTGTCAAAGTCTATAAATACGCCCCATTCATTGATATCCATTAGATCTCACTCCTTTGATTAAAAATAATTTCAGTTCGTCTTGCCACTTCTCTATAGAAGTCTTCGCCTTGCAAATTGCAAGACTCATCATTGCACAACTCTTCGTGGACTTGTGCAAAAATGTCTAGTTTGATTTCATCATTATCCTTCATTGTTTACCTCCCANTCATTATTAACTTTAATTGTGGTGGGTTTTTGAGGACTGTAAATAAGATGACTTAAATCTATCTCAGGGTTACCTTGTCTCCATGTATAGACTAAACTTGGTTTTGATATACAGACATTTAAGTTACATATATCCCACCAATGAGTGATAAAATATTCAACGCCATCAACATTAATGTAATGATGCCAATCATCTTTNAATTCGTCTTTGGTAAAATTGTANTTTTCAGGATGTTTAAGAATATCCAAGACCTTGGCTTCAATCTTCCAATGTCTTTTGTTAACGCTTGGTATATAAGTTACTTTGTAATTTTTCATTGTTTATTTTTCCTTTTCAAAGTTTAAAAATAGGTATCTCAACCTGGATACAAGTATAACTGAAAGATATCGTTTTGTGCAAATTTAATTACTGCGGCCATTGAAATAGGTATCTCAACCCTCTATCTTTTCTTTTTAAATTTAAGGTTATATTTCGATCATTGAGATATTTGAAGGCGTTTTAAGGCGTTCTAAGGCAAAAAAAAAGGGTTACCAATACTAAGGCAACCCCTTTTTCAATGCTTTAACTACTTGTAGATCTTGCTTTTATAGTCATCCTCCCTATCAAAATAATGCTCTAGTATCATGGCGCAAAATGCAACCAATGCTATGCATAAAAATGGTATGGCTATAATTAAAAATAGTTTCATACTATCCCCCATAAAAATAAAGAATTGCTATGGGTAAAAATGGGCTAATCATAGCAATGGTTATAATAATAGTATGATTTCTATTAATTCTTTTCATGCTTTGCTTATATGTTTCATGTTTCATATTAAGCCCCCTTTTTTAATATTTTCATTATTTGAATTTCGGCCATTGATAGGGCCTTTTCCCTTTTTTGATTGAGTGATAACAGCTTATAATTTTCATTATTTCGGTTATCATTTTCATCTTGCATTATTTGGTTATATGCTTCATCAAATAACTTTTCCAATTGTATGCTGTATTTCATATTAAACCCCCTTTGTAAGAATAAATTGAGTATCAATACCCGCTTGTATTTCGGCCTTTGCGCCCTTTGCATATAATGCAAGTATTGAGTCTTTAGGCTTTGTGAATGTTAAGTCGTTATCATCCCCGCCTAGTACCTTGCGCCCATGAAATTGAAGCGGGATTGTCTCAACCTTATCAAAGACAACCGCAATTCTTACGCCTTTATCAATTGCGCGTTGATTGTACTTTTTGAAGGCGGGCGCACCCGAATAAGAAAATGTCAAATCGTAATTACTGGGAAAATCATTTAACCCGTTTTTACTATCAACTCTATTTGGGATTTTGGTATAATCCATAAATTTAACTTCGGGGAAAAATTCAAAGATATTACGATAATATGTATCTTCGAAAGTAAAACCGATATTTTCCCATCTAATATCCGAAGTCCCATTTAATCGTATAAGCGGGCGCAATTCTTTTTTAGCTGCCTTTTTGATTAATGCTTGTATTTCAGTTATTAATTGATTGAAATATTCGGCCTGATTAGTTAAATATAATTTGGTTCGGTTCAATCTTGCTTGCTGTACATTTTGAAATTTCCCGCGCCCCGAATAATATAGACAAGATTTTATACAGCCCGCCTTTTTGGCCATGGGGCAAAGATTAACCCCGCTTGTATTATATGGGCTTAAATATTGAATACCCGTCAAATAGCCGTATTTGGTATTTTTGGAGGTCTTCGCGTTCGTATCAATGCTTAAAAGTTTCATGATATTTATACCTTTAATGGTTTTTAAAATGATTGTTAATAAATAACAATCTCATAAGGCCCGAAAAAATCAGACCTTACAAGATTAATACTTATATTGCGAATTTATAGCGGTTAAATTCTAGCTTATAATCTTCGATATCTTTTAATAATATTGATAACTGTTTTTTACTATATTTATATCTTGATTGTAGTTTAGTTATCAACGCGGGTTGATTATCAATTAAGTTATAAAGTAATTCTGTATTAAATACGATTAATGATAATTCGCGTTCGTTATATTCTTTTAAATTAATCATTATTTAACCCCTTGGTTAATGATTAATTCATATCTGTTACCATCTACTTTAATAGCATATGTATCGTTGTTACCTTGTAACTCTACTAATCTCCATAATTCTTTTGTGCACTTGTCATAGTTTCCAAACTCGCCAATTATTGTGTTAGTAGTTTTGTTTTTAAGTGTGTATAAATTCATTGTTTATGTACCTTTTAAAGTTTATAAATACCGCCCTATTCGGTCGGCTTGAATGTAGTTTAATTGATATCTTTTTAAAATGCAATACTTTATTTAATCATGGCGTTGTCAATTGATTGTCATTGATACAGTTTACATATCATATTAAATGATGATTGATATAAGCTAGTTCAAAAAGTATGTATACCATTTGTCTAGCATTCGACCAGGTCGCAATAATTAACTGTGGAAG
>JGI24005J15628_10000243_pt1 | contig 33472 bp, 39 predicted proteins | sample LinPmetageLP40_FD_15628 | JGI IMG/M metagenome (IMG submission 15628)
GCTGAAGGTACTATTCCACCAAATACAATAACAGTAAATGATCTAAAAACAATGGTCAGAGTTATTCAAGTTGGAGCAAACAGAGGTGCCTTTAATGCAGAAGAACTTGAACCAGTTGGAGTGTTATACAAGAACATTGTTAACTTTCTAGCCGCATCAGGTCATATTACAATTACACCAGCAGAGGCGTTAGATCCTAATGCAGGTGTTGACGTACCAGCCGCTGAGACAATGCCTGAAGAAATTGAAGGTAGCACTCCAGCACAAGAAGATGGTGCAGAAGAAGAGGAAGTATAATATGAAACATTTAGCAATTCATAATAATAAAAAAGTAGCAGTACTATTTCGTACAGTTCCAGGAGAGCCTACTAATGCTCTTATCGTAGATCACGAACAACTACCAGAGCCTATTAAAAGTAATTTTAAGCAGTGCCTTGAAAGTAAAATTGGACAGAACGCACTTAGTTTAAGCGAAGCCGCTAATCAATTTAGTGTAGCAAATGGTGATAAACTATTAGCCGCATTACATATTGGCAACTACATTGTAAAGGTAGCAACCAAAGATGTTGTACTAACTCCTAATGATAAAACTAATTTACCATTAAACGAGTTAAACAATATTATTGATGGAGCAGGTGGATCCAAACAAGCACCTGTTGTAGAGTCACCTACGCCAATGGCAAGTATTGATATGAACCCTGGTGCTCCAGGTAGCATACCAACTGTCGGTCTTACAGAAGGTGCCAACTCAGTACTGAGCGATGAACAAGTTGCAACTGATTTAAGAAACCAAGCCGCAGGCCTACAAAGAGAAGCAGACAGAATGTTAGCAGACGCAGAAGTATTATCTCCTGCACCACCTAAGAAACGTGGCAGACCCGCTAAAGCAACTGCGTAGAGAAACTTTATAAAACATGACTGAATCAAATGATTGGTTGGCTCGAGTCCTGAGTCGATGGGAAAAACTATTTGACGAAATTGATTACGATAGTTTACCACTTGAACTAGTAGAACGAATGATTCTGCACATGAAAGATGGTCGGGCTATTGATCTCAATATCAAACAAATGGCTGACGAATATAACTTAGACTTTAGAAAGTTTGAGGAAGCCATTGAGATGAGACTCGATGATTTAGAAGAATCTATTAAATATGTTGACTGGTATTTAGATACTGGTAAAGCAGTACAAATTGTAGAGACTGCTACTAACGATACATTAAAGAATATATGATTAAATTAATATTAGCACTAGACGAAGCAGGTGGTATAGGTAAAGATAATACTTTGCCATGGCCACATTGTAGTACTGATTTAAAGCGATTTAAAGCTCTTACAAGCGGTCATGTAGTCGTTATGGGCAGTAACACATGGAATGCAGTAGGCATGCCTAAGCCGTTGCCTAAACGTATTAACTACATTTTAAGTAACAGTATGCAAGAAGCACAAGGTGCCACTGTACTAAGTGGAGATGCATGTGACATTATAAATGGCATATCTAATAAGCACAAGGATTTGGTTACTTGGGTTATTGGTGGTGCTAAAGTTATAGAACAATGTTGGGACATAGTTGACGAGTTTTATATTACTCGTATTCCTAACGATTATAACTGTGATGTTAAAATAGATTTAAGTAAACTTAAAACATTAAGTTTAATTGCAATCGAACATATTGCAGAAGATAATATAACATTTGAAATATATAGGGCGAACAAATGAGTACTGGTATAATATTAGGTTTAGGCTTAGGTTCAATATGTCTTGCATTTTATATAATTCTTAACTTTCCTTATTGGATACACTTACTAGAAAAAAGAAATACGGAGTTTGTTTTTATGAAAAAAGTAATTAAATTTTTCCACAATCCTAACATGGTCATTTGCATTCCAGTATGGTCATTGTATGCATATGGTACATATGTTGTTGTCTTAGATCTAATTAAATGAAACAATATATTGACGCACTAAAACATGTATTAGAACATGGCACTGATGAAGACAGCCGTGCAGGTAATGTTATTCGTACGTTTGGATATCAAATGCGTTTTAACTTACAAGAAGGCTTTCCGGCAGTAACTACAAAGAAACTTGCCTGGAAAAGTGTAGTAGGTGAATTGCTTTGGTTTATTGAAGGCAGTGGAGATAACAAACGACTTGCACAAATTACACATGGTGATCCAAATAAGAACACTATATGGACTGCTAATGCAGAAGCAGACTATTGGAAACCTAAAGCAAACTTTGATGGCGACTTAGGCAGAGTGTATGGTGTACAATGGCGTGACTGGAGAGGTGTTGATCAGTTTGCAAAACTGTTAGACAACATTAAAACAGATCCTTATAGTCGACGACATATATTAAGTGCATGGAATGTAGATGAGCTAGATCAAATGGCTTTACCTCCTTGCCATACCTTTAGTCAATTTTATGTTAGCAAAGGAAAACTAAGTTGTCAACTGTATCAACGTAGTGCAGACATGTTCTTAGGTGTTCCGTTTAACATTGCAAGTTATAGTTTACTAACTCATATCATTGCAAAGGAAGTAGGATTAGATGTTGGAGAGTTTGTACACACCTTTGGCGACTTGCATATTTACAAAGATCATTTAGATGTTGTAGAGGAACAAATTAAAAGAGTTCCGCATACATTACCTAAGTTAGAGATAAATACTAGCAAGAACATCAACGAATATACGTTAACTGATTTCGTATTAACAGACTATAATCCAATGCCAAGTCTAAAAGCAAAGATGGCAGTTTAACTTTACATTATATTAAAGGTGTATAATTTGCACAACACGACTAAATTAATTTTGAATCATACCTTTTGCCACTTAATGTTAATTCCTGGTTTTATGTATGGTGCGGCTTGGATGTGGGCTGCAGGAGTATTTTGGTGGTATGTTATTGCCATTGTGGCAATTAGCGGAGGCTATCATAGATACTATAGTCATAAAAGTTTTGGCGTACCTAAGTGGTATCCGTATGCAGTAAACATTTTAGGAATGTTTGCAGGAGCAGGACCGGCACTAACTTGGGCGGCAACGCATAGACAACATCATGCGTATTCAGACACAGAAAATGATCCACATAGTTATACTAAACGTGGCAAATGGGCAGTATATGTCAACACATGGGGTTATGATGCTGTTATTAAAAGACGTTTTATCAAACGTTACCTAGCAGATAAGATCCTAAAGTTTTTCTATGTAAACTACTTTAAATTAAACGTAGCAATCATTGTAGTGTTTACACTAATTGATCCAATGCTAATGATATTTGGTTATGCATTACCAGTTGTAATTGCCTTTCATGCTTATGGTATACTAAACATTATGGGTCACAAAGGTGCTACACCTACTAATAGTTGGGTTGCAAATATACTTACTGTTGGCGAGGGCTGGCATGAGAATCATCACAAACGTGCGGCAGATTATCGCATAGGACGTAAGTGGTGGCAGTTTGATCCGACTGCATCCTTTATTAGGATGATCAAAACAGACTAGGAGACATCCTTGTTATATAACTTAAATTATGATATTGATTTTAACTTGCTGAAGCGAGATGCAGATGCATGTGAGTATGAACCATTTGTTGATCCACTTACGGAAACTGTAATGCCGTTATGGTTAATGTGTAGAGATGTACAAGGCTATGGACTAGTTGTTAGAGACTTCTTTAAAGATATTTTGTACACCGATGTTAAGCCAAGATTCATTATACAGAAAAAAGGTTTTGTACTTAACTTTCACAAAGACAGAGGCACTAAAAGTGCTATTAACTTTGTGTTAACTACTAGCACAGATCCTATTAGATTTAGAACAGACAGCGGAAGTAATTCATATCAATACAAAATGGCATTGATTGATGTACAAACTGAACATGAAGTTGTAGCCGCAAGAGAAGATAGGTATTTGTTTAAATTATCATTACCTAATATCAATTACAACGAAGCGTTGGAGCGAATACTAGCACATGAGAATTCGAAGTCTTAACGAATATGAAGACAAGTTCTTATACTACATTAACAAATGGAATAAAGAACTAACAAGATACGACGATACAAAATGGTTTGATACTGATCTGCCATGGTGTATACAAAATAGATATAAACAATACGAAGACTGGACCTTTGTAGTAACAGACGACAATGAAGAAGAACTAGTAGGCTTTGCCGCTGTACAAGACTTTGGAAATGATTGTGCTAGAATACTAACAAGGTTATATTATAATCCTAAGTATAGATTAAAGCATGTAGGTTATGATATGAACAATGTAACTCCTGCTAACCTAATCACAAAGCATCAAGTAGAAAAGTTTAAGCATAAGAAACATCTGTTTTGGTCTGTAGAATATATGCGTCGTAGAAAAAACGCAATAAGATTATCACAAAAGTTAAACAACTTTTATGGATACGACTTTAATGTACTACCTGATTTGTACAAAACATATAACAAAGATGAACAAGGTGCTTGGCAAAGTATTAGTTTATACAGTTTAGTTAACGAGCCTTTTCCTTTAGAGGCACTTACGATAAGAGAATGGAAACAAAAATATGAGTAAAGAAAAATTTGATGAACACGCATTTGGCAAAGCAAGAATTAGAGCCAAAGGAACTAGAGGCCCGACCAGACATCACCTAACTTCTTTTAAGCATATTACACAAGCACCTAAAGAAGTAACAGATGAAATTACTCGCATTATGAATGAGATTACAGAAGATGACTTAGGTACTGACAAGTATCAGATATCAAACAGTTATGATCTTAAAGGCTCGTTTAATGCAACAGGTGGTTATAGGCAAGTTTTACTACAAAGAAATACTGTGCCTGGTGCAGACATTAACGAAGAGACTAACTACAATGACTGGAGAGATGACACAGACATTAGTGTAATTAAGAACTTCTTAGAAGATAAATTTGGTACTGTATACAGGGCAAGGATTAGTGTAATGCCTCCAGGGCATGAACTGTTTTGGCATATTGATACTGATACTAGTGTATTATGTAGAATGCAAATTGCCGTTGATGCTGAGAATAGTTCGTTTCAATTTAGAAATAGAATTGAAGGTGAGCGACATTTAGAAATGAAGAATGGTAATATTTACTTTGTAAACACAGGTTGGTCACATAGAGTTGTTAACGAAGAACATTGGCGTGTGGTATTAATATTTGGCATTGAATATAAAGACATTCCAAACAAAGAAGAACTGCATTTATTAGAGGAGAAGTAATGGATAAAAAACCTTTAAACAATATTGGCTATGAATATAACATAGACTTTAATCGTATGTCAAAAGACGAACTGCATGAATTTGGTAGAGCCATACCGGCTGACAATGTTATACTTGTTCGCAAACAAGACTTAACAGAACAAAGATTATTACAAGTATTAGAAACTATTGGCAATGTACTAAAGCCAGATCAGTTCTTTATGCATCCTGATTATCCAGGTTTGTTTCGTGTAACAAACGAACGTAAAGAAGGTGAGAAGATTGGTATCTTTGCAGACAAAGAATTAGATTGGCATTCAAATGGTAACGGTAGAAAGAGTGGCAAAGAGTCATGTGTTTCATTGTACTGTATTAAGCCAGGCGAGAATAGTGTTACAAGTTTTTGCGATACTAGGCAAGCATACTTAGATTTAAGTCAAGAGGATAAAGACTTTTACGATAGTATTGATTGTACTTTTAAGTTTGAGAACGGAACGTTTTATGACTTAGATGAAGACGACAAAGAACTTAAAATGTTTCAAGGTGGTGCTAAAAGTTTTGCTGAAGGTGTAACTAAGCCGTTGGTATATACTCATCCTTATGATAAAGATAAAGGATTATACTTTACGTTTCATTATATTAGAGAGATGTGGGTACGTGGTACAACAGAACTATTAGATAAACAACCTATCTTTGACAAACTAATGGCACACATATTTCAAGACAAGTATATGTATCATCACGATGATTGGCAACCGGGTGACTTTATCTTTATGGATCAGTTCCATAGTATTCACAAACGAAATGCCGTAGAAGGAGATAGGTTCTTATACAGAGCTAGTTTCGATTACGATCACAGTTTTAATATGTAAGTTTTCTTTTTGGGATTTTACTATCCGCACTAGAGACACAACTATTAGATATGCAGGGTGCAGGTTTATCAAATAACTTGAACCCTGTTTCTATATTGCCTAGTGGAGCATCTTGACAACTATAGGAACGTTTAACACTTCCATCAGGCTCACGTATAATGATTCCTTGGTATCCAGCATTGCAACTCCAACCCTTAAACTGATTAAAGTTAAACGCATTGAATCGTTCTGCTTGATCCATATACCATTTTTTACCTTTGCTATCTTCAAACTCAACTTGAAAGTGTTGTGGTACAGACTCTCCTGTATCACTTACTTGTGGTATCTTTCCAAAGTTAGGCTTAGGTCTTTGTACAATTTTTACTTGTTTTGCTTTTGCTTCTGTGTATGCTCTTTGTGGCATACCGTTATGTAACTTAGCTCTCATTTCATCTGTGTAACCATCTACAACTTTACTTGCAGTAGGGTCACTCATTGGCTTTAGTGTTACGTTGATTCCTTGATTGTGAAAGAACAATGCATTGTTATAATACATATCAAATAGTGCAGGTACCATAACCATATTAATTGTTACTTGTACATCATGCTCTTGACATAGTATTAGTTTATCTGCTAACTGTTGCATCTTCTCAGATGTGTTTACATGCTCTACATGTAAACTGCAAGTAATACTGGCTCTATGAAACTTACTTGCATAGTCAACATAAGTTTCAAACCATTTCATATTGCGACTGCAATTTGATGTCATGTGAACAGATGTATAATTAGTATTATGAGCATCATCACTGAGATGCTTGAGTATGTCCAAGTAACCTGGGTGAAAGGTAGGCTCCCCACCACTAAGGCTAAAGTGAAAACTGTTAAAGTTATTCCCACGTGCTTGTTCCTTTATACTGTCTATTGTTTTTAGACAGAGTTCAGTAGGTCTGTGATCCTTACGATCACTTCGTGCATAAGGCCAACAGTAACTACATTTGTAATTACAGAAACGTCCTAACAACCAACTTACTGTAAAGATGTCTCTATACAATAAACTTCGTTGTCCTACACTTACTAAATCATCAAAGGGAATCTTAGTAAAGTCGTATTCGCTCCATTTAAGGTCTGCCATATGTTAGTAACTCTTTATACTTAGGATGTAATTGTGTTATATCAGTTCCTCGTGCTCTATCATATATTGTAATATGATCTTGCCATAAAGTCAAGTGTTTTTTACTATAAGTGAATATATCTAATCCAGTTTGAAACTGTGCTAGATGTTTAGGATTTCTAGGATCTTTAGTAGCAAACTCTATTACATCAGGATGTGCTAGTGCAACTTTGATCTCTTCAGACACAAACTCTTTAAAACTATCAGGCAACACTGATAATGCTACCCATCTAGGACTCCAACATTGATTAATAGTTAATCCTATTCCTCTAAAGTTAGATCGGTTATCAGGTCCACTCTCTAATGCCGTAAGAGCCTTTGCTCTCCTTATATCATATAGTTCAAGATAATATTTTGCTAGTTGAGGTAACCAATCGCGAATAGTAAATGCAGTAGTCACACTCCAAACTAAATTTGTTCCAATGTTAAATGCTTTTAACTTATCACTTGTTACAACTTTAAGTACATTGTTTGTTACTGGTGTCCACTTTGCTGGATGCCTAGTATAGTTATAAGTATCTCCGCAACCATCTAAACTAGCACTCATATTAATAAATTTAAATTGTGGTAGTATGTCTGTAAATGTTTTATTTGTATTTGTAAAGTTTGTTGTAAACTGTAGCTCAATATTCTTTGCCCAATCATTAGCAATACATTTTTCGTATATTGATTTTATTCTTGCACTAATAGTTGGCTCGCCACCATTTAACTTCATTCGTCTAGTGTGAGGTCCTAATGCTGTCTCAATAATACTATCTTCATCACCTAATTTTTCATAATTAACATTGTTTTTTAATACATGATGTTTGTCTAGTTTTGGATTCTCTTTAACCATCTTCTCAAGTATGCTACTAGCGGCTGGTGAACACATTGCACAACCTAAGTTGCAAATGTTATCAGGACGATAATCAAAGTAAAGTGGCTTATGGGTTGAGTTTCCATAATCTGCATCAATGTAACTTGTATTTGGCTTACCTTCTATGCTATTGTCGAGCATATTCCAAGCCCAAGTCCAATCTTGTCTTGGACTGGGTTTACCAGCCTCTTCAATCTTTTTACAACCATTGCAAGACTCTGGCCATTCGTTAGTCATAAATTGGTGACGCATCTTTTTCATTATGGGTCCAGACCAGAATCTCATAATGTCGCTTTCTGATTGATCTATATGATTATCAACTCCGTTTATTGTATCTGTTCTTTTTTCAACTTGTTCCCAACAACAACTTTGTATTAGTCCATCGTCACCACGATAGTATATTCCTATAAAAGGAACAGGGCAAAATACATCATTCTTGTTTCGTTTACGTTGAGACATTAATTAAATTTAAAACCACTCTGGAGGTAACCTATGTAATACTTCTTCGTATTTACGATTAGTTGCTCCAATACTAACAATAGTACGCAAGAACTTACCATCTACGTTATTGCCACCATGTGGAACTTTACTGCTAAACAACACAGGCTTTTCCAAGTTATACTTTTCCATCTTATCTTCGTCCCATTTGTAGAAGCCTTTAGGACCGTGTTCACTTGCTTCATGTAAGTAACTATTGCCTGCGTTCTTTTGTTCGTCCCATTCGTAATGACTTGTGTGAAAGTATTTGCCTGCATAAAAGAAACTATTTTCTAAGTCAACATCTAGTGGAATGTTTAATGCACACCATCTACCTCTATCAAGGTGTGGACTATTTTTAAATCCAGGTGATACACTATAGAATTCAATCATATCAAAGTCATCACTAAAGTGTCTGTACACCGGGTGACTCTTATCGTTTAAACAGTAATGCCAAAAGCGTCCTGGTACTACTTCTTTTGTTACGTCGTATTCCTTATTTTCAAATACTGTTCTTAGTTCATCAAGTATCACTTGAGGAAAGTTATTCATTACATAAAATGTTTCAGCCATTTATTTCTCCATAGTAATTACATGCATTTGTAAACTTTTGGTTACGTTTTAAATCTAAAAAGTCTGTATGACTTAAAAACTTTTTCCAAAATGTATTGTGATCATCTTTGCTATTCATATGTTCTACAATATACTTACAGGCATGTTTTGCTTTATCTGTCTTGTAATCATAATGATTTAATTTGTCTTCTATAATACTTTTCATATTGCGTGGTAGCACTGTTAAGTTTAACCATTCAGGGTATGTTAAGTGTGTTGGATTTGTGCTTATATCTTTTGATGTAAGATAGTCTAGCGTTTCAGGTAGATGATAAGCGTTATAGATTGTGATGGTAGGTCTACACATCAAGTTTAAATTAACATTATCTCTAATGCTACAATATTTATCGATGTTAATTAACACCTGTTCTTGTTTAGTTCCGTGTCGCAAATATTCGTTCTCTTGCTTGTTGATACTGTCTAAACTTAGTGCAACTTCTACTGTATCAAAACTACTCCAAGTATCTACTATTCTTGGCTTAGGATAAACTGTAGCGTTTGTTGAATAGTTAAGCGTTATGTTTTTTGCATAGTCCTGTTCTACTGCATACTCAAGTAAGTCCCAGTGTGCTTTGATAAGCATAGGCTCGCCACCTGTAAACTTCAAGTAAGTTATTGTTGGAAGCAACTCATATATCTCATCAAGACTGATGCTCATATACTTCTCAGGTGCTCGTGCTTTACCTCTGTATTCTACTTCTTCATCAAACATTTTACGACTGTATCTACTATCGCACATACGACACATCAAGTTACAATCGTTACTTAAACTAAGTTCTAGAAAACTAATAACAGGCTTTGTTAAGTTTTGATTCTTAGGGTGTGCATTTAGTCTTTGTCTTAAACTTCGTTTGCCACTGTCTTCTTCTTGGTAGCATCTAATACAACCAGGTACTCGTTCACCTGCACTTGTTTTTGTTCTTATATCATTTTGGAAGTCACTGTGAAATGCTTCTTGTATTGTTATATCTTTTATGTTATGATCAGGTGATTCGTTACCGTCAAATCGGCAACAAGGCTTTATGCGACCAATAGGGTCTACCATCTGATGATTCCATAAAGCACTACAATATGTCATTAAACGTATCTACCAAATCCCCAGTGTCGTTCTTTACAGAACCAACACTCGCCACAGTGGCTATCAAAATTATCTGTGAAGTCTTCGCAACTTCTTGTTAGTGGAAACAATGAGTCTGTTACTCCTAGTGTTTCATACAACTCTGCTACACCTTTCTTGTCAATGTTAACTAAAGGTTTGAAACTTGTATTGTCACCGTTGCTAGTTGAACGCATCTGTTCTCCTGGACTACGATCATCTGCAGGTCCGTTCCATCCTATAATGTCCATTGCTTCATTAGGTGGGTTTCTTGTAATGCCAACATAATGACATTGTATTTTATTATCTTTGTATAAACTTAGTACTAGTGCATCTTGGCTTGTAATATATTGTGGACCTTCCGGGCAGTAGCCTACTTCATGCTCACCAAATATATTTCCAAATACACTTGTTAAATATTTTACTAATCCTTTTGCATATGGTTCTTGATATGCTTTGCCTTCGTGATTAACTGTGATAGGAATAATAGTAATGTCGTTACGTTCTTCAACAACATACTTGGCAAGCATGTATGCAACTATGGCACTGTCTGCTCCGCCACTTATCTTTATTCCTACTTTGTTATACCATGTAGGTAATTTAAACTCAACATCTTGTTGACTATTTTGTACGATCATCTTCCCATTCCACCATGTCTTTGATTAAATGATAATGTTCCATGTCTTTAATCTTTGGAACTTTTAAATCCAAGTTATCTGTGCAACGCCACTTAGGACAACGTATTGGTTCTTTAGGCAAGTCAACACTTCCACTGTCATATATGTTTCCTCGTTTGCCTCCAACGTGACAACTACCTATATAGATATCTCCTGTTGGTGTAACTTTTAAATGTTTAACACCTGCCCAACATAACCAACCTTGATAGTTATTCTTCTTGTCAAAGTTTAATTCGTTGTAGTGATAGTCTTCATCAAAGTATTTGCCATCATCATCTGTAAACCAAAACTTTAACTTACGTTTACTTGGATCTGCTTTACTAACGTATAACTCTTTAATCTTTGTTAGTTCATCATCAGCATAGAAGTTTGCTTCACGATCAAATACTTCTTGCTTGCCTGCTTCAGTTGTAGGCGATTGTGCCATTGCTTCAGGCAACAAAGGATCTTCTAACTTCTTTAAGTCTGCTTTCTTACTTGGAACAATGTTTCCAGTACCCACTTCTTCTTTTTTCATTTCATCGTGGTTCTGTTCAAAGTCTAACTTCTTGCTTGGCATAAGTTCGTTACTAGTTTTGCCACTAGGCTTACGAATATATCTGTGTTCAATGTTAGTAATGCCTGCTTCTCTAAATGCTTTTTCCATACGTTCGATAGTTTCTAGTTTATCAGGGTATACCATAAAACGTAGTATTAGATTCTTTTGCACATAACCTTCGTCCCAGTTAGGAAACATGTTGCCTGTTGCTTGTTGTTGCTCATTCCATTCTCTACGCCACTTATCAATCTTAATACACTTTTCAATGTACTCATCAATCCTGCCATCTAAATATTCAAAGTGAAAACTTAGTGTAATGTTATCAATATATTCAAACAACTGAATCATATAATCAGCAGTTCGTGTTCCATTGGTAGTGATACTAATATGTCTTGCACCACGTTCGTGCTTGATGTACTTGCACAAGTCCATAAACTTTGGATTAATAGTAGGCTCACCTCCTGTTAAACTCCAAAACACATTATGCCCGTGCTTGTCAATAATACTATCTGCTAGTGCTTTCATATTCTCTAATGGAACATGTTTACTATAATTATCGTGTAAGTAATCTACACAGTAACTACAAGCGAAGTTACAACGCTTGCCGATATACCAGTCAACGCTAAACGCTCCTGTTGGATTAAATTTAAAATAACTTGCGACCTTTTGTGTCATAATGCTGTGTCCGTACTTTGTGATTTAATAGGTGAGTAGCCTTTGCCACAAGTTCTAGCACAACGCATTAACTTGCCTCCTGCTAAGTCTGTGTTCCAACTGTTAGTTAAATCATTCTTTAACCAATCGTGTGTTAGTATATCCATCCAACTATGCTCACGTAAACTATTAAATGTAGTGCCGTATTTTTGAAATATCTTTTCTTGTGTGTCTTTGTATATCTTATTCTTGTGTGGGTAACTGTCATCACTTATATAACAACAAGGGTACACTGCCGCATACGCATTAACATAAATGCGTTTAAATTCATTCTTGTATAAACAATCTATAGGTGCAACATCATAATACTTTTCAATGCTTCCGTACTTCTCTGTTAATTCTTTAAACTTCATGCTCTGTGGGTTACGCCATTTCTCATCAGGTGGCTCTAAAAAGTATTCAATATTACCTTTACGATCTTTTACTCTCCACTTGTCTGGTCCGTCTGGTGAGTAGTCGAACCTGGATGTTTTTCGTACCCTGAATTGTTTAAACCCCATCTTCTTTGCGAGTTCTTCAGCCTGTTCAACTTGATGTTGATTATGCTTAAACACAATAAAGTCCCACCTAGCAATACCGCCGGCATTAAGATACGCTTCTGCATTCTCCATAATTTTTTCAAAGTTTGTTCTCCGTCTGTACAAATGATTTGTATCACCTAAGCCATCTACACTAAAGATTGCTAAGTCATTTCTTCTGTAGTGTGTATGGTGTGGCTTCTTTTCTTTTAGTATACTGCCTAAGTTTGCCCACCAATCCTTAGTACGCATTGATGCATTAGAATAAAATTCAACTGTTGCATCACTTGTTGCTTTAATTCTTTCCATAGCATAAAGCGTATGTTCAGCAACGCACGGATCGCCATGCGTACCACAGAACATTACATTCTGTAAATTAGGAAACTGTCCTGCAAAGATATTATCAATGTCATCTTTGCTCCATTCATCCAAATCTAAATCACTTTTAGTTGCTCCGCCAAAGTCGTTTCTTGCACACATTGGGCAAGCCGCATTGCATCTATTTGTTATTTCTACATGTAAGTCGTGTACTGAGTCTAGNGTATGATACATCTATCTAAAATCTGGTATGTTAGTTAGTCTAAGACTATAGTTTCGTGATTCAAACCATTTACGAGTTAAGTCTAATGAGTCTTGCCATGTAACTTGTTTAAGTTCTGATCTAGTATGATTCCATTTGTTGTTTGCAGACTCTTTGGCAGCAAATGCACTTGTGTTTTGAATTCTTACACGCATCTCTCTGGCTGCTTTTACTTGGCCTTGTCCTTCAAGTTTTTGCAACTGTTCGTCAAACTGTGACTTTGGAATCTGTGCTATGTTTTGCCAATGTGGTTGGCTTAGTATGTTTAATCTATCTGCAACTTTGTAACCATTTTTATTGGCCCAGTTATACAACTTTGTTAACGCAAAGAAGTTATGGATGTTTACTGTAGGTGTTATTAACAGTGTATCCTCTTCATTCATCTGTTGTTTAAACTTAGCAATATTCTTTTCAATTGCCGAGAACTTAGTTGGAAAACGCATAACATCATTTAGTTCTCCNTAACCATCAACACTGAACATAACTATTTTTTTAAAAGGTTCAATCAACGAAGAAAACTTTCCGTTCATGTTTGTTCCNTTTGTATTCATCTCTAAAGTAATTTGACTTGCTCTGTTATTATCAATAAGATGTTGTAATATCTTATGTAACATTGGATTAATTGTAGGTTCACCGCCTGTGACATACAAGTGATCAATATTTTGTAACTTACTAATTATATCTGCTTCTACTGTAGGGTCTTCGTACCAATTCATTGTTGCAGATATTTCTTTCTTTCTTTCTTCGTTATCAGGTATGTGTGCGTTCTCACCTTCCATCATCCAATAACCTTGCTTCTGTACTTTATCAAAGTAACTACTGTTTGTAAAGTTACAAGTAATACAACTTGCATTACACAAATTACCAAAACGTAAATCCAATGTTCGCAAGTTGACGTGTTTAGGTTTGTCAGCTCTTACGTCATTGTACATTTTTTCATAATAGTCCCAACGACTTCTTGCTTTTGTATTGCACTTAAAACAACCGCCCGGGTACTTGCCTTGTTCCATTTCTTTGTACATCGGTGCAAGTACTGTGTTGCGATATTCATCCAGTCCCATAGATCTAACACTATGATGATGGATTCTATTACCGTCAGCATCTTTTCTTGGCTCATTCCAAAACCAACAACATGGCCTGTATTGTCCGTTGGGCATAATGTTTACACTAGTTAAAGGTGCTAAACAAGGCTTACTAGGCCAGTTATTTTCTGTTGTCATACAATTTTGTCCAGTGTAAGTTCGCTAATGTTTATGTCTGATGGTTGTGTCACTAGCCATTCTAATAGGCTTGCAACGTACTCAGTATTTAGTTTTCGCATGGTCGGCATCTTTTCGTCTTGCTTAGGAGTATGCATGTTGCCTGGACTAAGATATGTTACTTTAAATTTGTATTCGTTTTCACCTGCACTTATTTGACTTAACTGTCTACAGTAGGCTCGTAATGCTTTCTTCTCTACAGGATAACTCCAAGCACTTCCTTTAACTGGAGTGTCAGCACTTGATCCTAGTACAATTAGATAACCAGTATGCTTATGTTCAATCCATTGTTTTGCAATTCTTTCTGCAAGTTTAACTTGTTCATATCCCCACATACAACTGATAAGGATTGTTACTTCATGTTCTAAACTAAGTTTAGCAAACTCTTTTTGTTCATGCACACTTGTTAAGTCTGTGTTACTAAAACTTCTACTTTTAAATGTCATGTCTCTGACATCTGATTCTTTCCACTGTTGATTTAATGCTTGTGCTAATCCATAGTCTGGGTTGCCTGCTATTAAAATATTACTCATGTTATACCTTTACAAATAAGTTAGGTTTTGCTTTCTTGCCACATACTTTGACACAAGTTCCTAAACAATCGTTTTGTGTCCAACGTCGCTCTACTTCATCAAACCATTTAAGTATGTTGTCTGCACTATTATTATACAAGTTGATTGACTTCTTGTCAAGCCAATACAGGTCATCATATATGTTTTGTCCTGCATACGGATATCCTAGATGACAACATGGGTACAAGTCACCGTTGGCACTAATATAAACTATGCCTTCTTTCTGTGTGTAACAACTAATATTGTTATCTTGTTCATGTTGTGTTGCTTCTTCATATGAGAATGCTCGTTGTGTGATTATTTTATCTGGACTATATGCTTTGCCACTTGTAGTAATTGCTTTCTTTGTACTGTACACACCAATTGGTCTTGTACTGTGTGACGCTACTCCTTTTTCATAATCAAATTCCATTGTACTTGCTTCAAGCACAGTTTGATCTTTAGCATCAGGATGCATGTAAAATGTTTGCTTATCACCTTCAGTAAAACGATTTGTAACAACGTACATGAAATCTTTAAAGCCTTCTGCTTCTGCTCTTTGTCTAGATAGTTCTACTTCATGTTCATTATGTTTGAACACAATCATTTTCCACTCAGCATGTCCGCCTGCTTTAATAAATGCTTTATAGTTTCTTTCTAGCAAGTCCCAACGAACGTTACGTCTATACAAGTGATTGGTTTCTTCTAATCCATCAATACCAAAGCGAACTTTTAAGTTAGGATACTTTGCCAAATTCTCCCACCATGCTTCAGTTCTAGCACCACCATTGGTATGAATGATGCAACTACAATGTGGATTGATTTCTCTTGTAAAGTCTATAATGTCTGGCAAGTCTTTGTTCAGTATAGGATCGCCATAGTTACCACAGAAACTTAAACGTCTTAAATTATTTAAGTAAGGACGCAATGGCTCTAGTGCAACTGCTTTTAAATTTTGTAAGTCTAAGTTTGGATTGTCTATGCCTTGAAAACTTCTAGCACACATTGGACAAGCCGCATTACACATATTACTTGCTTCGATATCAAGTACTCTTATTCTATCCCAACTAGACATTTTGTAGTTCCAGTATACGTCTGTTAGTTCCATGAGCACTACTAAAGTTATAGTCTGTGCCACATGTTCTTCCACACGCAAACAACTTAGGAACTTTACTATCTTGTGTACCTTCCCAACTTTTACAGAAGTCATTTGCAAAGTAATCATGTTCTAGTACTTCGGCAAGACTATACTTGTCTAAATTATTAAAGTCTTTACCATACAATTCAAATAACTGATTGGCTTGTGTCTTTTGTGTATTCTCACCATAGTGTAAGTAACCGCTTGCGGTCCATGTACAGGGCCATACTCTATTTTCAAAGTCTAAAAATATTTGTCCATTAGGTTTCCATTTACAACTAATAGGAGTTTGATCAACATAGTTTTTCCAGTTGCCATACTTTTCCATTATAAGTTGATTTTGATTCTTACCACTACCTATCATACTTTCATCACGTGGCATTTCTAATGTATACTTGCTCTTGCGAGTAACAACATTTTGATTCTCTGCACCTGATTTCTTATTTGTATACTGCTCATCATTAACAAATCTATTTGTTAGTTTAATAGCAAAGTCTCTAAAGCCCATTTGTTTTGCTTTAACTATTGCATCATCAACTTGATGTTCGTTGTGTCCAAATACTAAGTAATCCCAACGTGCTATTCCACCAGCATCTATAAACGCTTGAGCGTTACGCATACACTTATCAAAGTTTGCGTTTACTCTATACAAGTGATTTGTATCTGCTAATCCGTCTATACTAAAGTTAACTTTGCCTCTACCCTTTAGCAATAGACCGAGCTCTTTCCACCAACTTTGGTCTCTGGCACTACTGTTAGTGGCTATAACCAGTTTTGCCGTGGTATTTTCCACAACATATTGTAGGCAATCTAAAAAGGTGTCCGATACAATGACTTCGCCATAGTTGCCGCACCACATAATAAAATTCAAATTAGGGGCGCCTAGAATGAACTCTTTGTAATGTTCTACATTTAACTGCTTGTTTGGTAATCCAGGAATAGTATTTCCTTCATGTGTTCTAGCACATTGCGGACAACGTAAATTACAACTACTGTTGTGATCTATTTGCAGATATTTTATTTCATGTGGTTTTAGATAATGCATTCTGCTCTACTGGATGATGTTCTGTTAACATTTCAAACATTTCTGGACAATGATCTTTAAAGTAATGTCCTCTAATCTTATCTAGTCTATTAGTATGTTCCCAAAATTTATAACTTAAATGACTGAAGTCTTTAGCATACATAAAATCTGTATAAGTGTCAATGATTTGTTTTGCTTGTTTTTTCATTGCCACTTTACGTTTGTCAGTAAACTTTGTTCCATCAATTACGTCATATAAATGTGGTATCTGATCTTGAAACTTTTGTGCAACTAAATCCTTAACTACTTTAGGTAAACTTCTAATGTTTAAGAACTGTGGTCCATGTAATGGATGTGGAGTCATAATAGGCTTGAAGTCGTCGTCATTAACTCTTGGCAAACTGTTTACAATATAGTATTCCATTATCTCTGGCAGTACCCAAATATTATAAATGTTAAATGTCGTTGCAAGCCACATGCGGAAGTTACCTTCTGCTACACTTAGTTTTTCTAAGTTACTCCATATCTTATCAAAGTTACTAGGATATCTAATGTATCTGTTTAACTCACCGATAGCATCAATACTTGCACCAATACCAATACGTCTAAAGTGTTTCCATATAGCCCATGCCCGTTGTGGAATATTTGTAATGTTTGAATTATATTCAACTACAATGTCTTTTGCATATCCTCTATCAACACACTTTTGTAAAAATGCATAGTGCTGATCAATCATAAATGGCTCACCACCTACGATATATAATTTTTTAATGTTCGGAATCATATCATACATTTGATCCCAGTAGTGTTCACTTTCATGCCAGTCATACACGTTCTCTTCTGGTACATACTTGCCCTTAGCATTAGGTACAAGTTTAACAGTACCGTGACTGTCACTGTAAGTATTTCCCCAAAGTTTAACTTGATCATCGTACCATAAGTTACTGTCAGTTGGTCCACACATGCGACACTTTAAGTTACATAAGTTTCCAAAACGTACATCAAAGAAATTGTTGCCTATAGCATCTGTATTAATAGTGCCATCTTCTTCTGTGTTCTCTAACAAATAATCCCATTCATATTTGTCTTCTTCTTTAAGTTGGTCCCAGCCACCTTTAGTCCACAGTCTGTTTTCAATTACTCGTCTACTAACCATGCCACTATCTTCTTCTGTCCAACAACGTTGACATTCAGCATGTCTCTCGCCTGCCATCATAGACTTTCGTATATCTTTCTCAATTGGAGCATTGCGAATTTCGTTTAAATTACTATCACGTGCATTTAATACTCTACCATCTTCACTCTTGAGGATACCACCTGTGGGTCCGTGTTGTGCTTGACAACAAACTCTTATATCACCATTAGCTCTATAACTTTGACTCATCCAAGGAATAGGACAAAGAGCATGTTTACTGTGATCTTCCATATTAGGCTACACTTTCTTTGATGTGTGGGAATCGTTCGAAGTAATCCTTCTTACGAACTCTTGTTAGTGTTTCAAAAAAGGACTGAGCTCTGTGACTCAAGTCTTGCTTTTGATCTGTTGTATATTCTGCATCACTTAATACTGCAACTAATTGATCTAGTCCGTATAACATTCTGCCATGTGTTTCCCAATCCTTTTGGAATATAGGCAATGTATTACGAAGTTCATTTAGTTTAGCAACTGCTTCCTCTCTTAGTTTAAGCGGAACCATTTCATGTCTTAACCAATCTTTACCTCTAACACTTGTAAAGCCTAAGAAGAAACGCTTGTCTTGTTTTGCAATAATGTAATCGTTAAAGAATACAATTAATTTATCTAGTGTTAAACAGTTTAGTAATTGTACTGTTGTCTGTGTTAAAAATATCCAACCTTCATGTAAGTTATCCATTGTGTCCATGCTTGACATAACGGCATCCCAATCTGTATGATATCTAATCCATTCGTCATCTTCTTTATAAGCATCAATACTTAAACGTAGTTTGCCACCCTTAAATCTATTTAAAATAGTAATTACTCTGTCAGTTAAAAGAGTAGCGTTTGTACTAATGTCTAGCGTTATGCCTGCGGCGTATTCTGTGTGGCTTATTGCTTCAATAAAGTCTATGCTTTCTTTGTCTGCAAATACTTCACCACCTCTGAACTCCATGTATAAAACATGTTGTAAATTACTTGTTACTTGATCTCTAAAGAATTCACTCTTACTTAAAAACTCTTCGCCACTATCTGCGGCAATAGCCAACGCACCATCTGTGTACTGCGAACCAATGCCTTGCTTTTTCCACTTGGCATATTCTTTGTACATCATTGTACTTAAACTTGGAGCACACATAATACAACTTAGGTTACACTTTGTTGACAAACGTATTTCCCACCATTGTGGCATCTTGTCTACATGTCCGTTTGCGTTTGCGTAGTCTTGTAAAAAAGGCAATGCTTTCTCTAAGAATATTCTATTCTTTCCTAAACGTTTACTGCTTAGTCCACTGTTCTCCATTCTATAACAGAACTCACAATTTGGAATATATTCTCCTGCCAACATTTTTAAACGGAAGTCTTTCATGAAGTCACTGTTCCATAAGTCACTAATGTCATCATTCTGTAAGTTATAAACTTCAGTAGTCTTTCCATTGTATGTTTCGTCATTGCACTGATCTAATGTTAGTGCTTTAGGAATGCCATAGTTAAGTCCGTCGATGCTACAACAAACTCTTGCATCTCCTTTTCCTCTTGTGTTTAACTGTACAAACGGCACAACACAAAAGCGATCCATATTTAAATCTTCTTTGTTCATAACTTTATGTATTCCTTTAAGTGATTACTTTGCCAAACCATACCCTGTTGAGTAAAATGTCCTGCTTCGTCTCTACTAAGTGTTTTAAACTCACTACCTAGTATTGTTTCTAAACAAAGTATATTACTTAATTTAGGATCTTGTTGTAACAGTTGGTGATTAGGAGTTTGGTGAAAGAAAACTAAGTCCGCTAATGATTTTGCCAAGTATATATTTGCAATAAAATTCAACTGATCTAATTTACTGTGCCGTGTTACTGTTTCTCTGTAATACTTTAAATCTTGTTCACAGTACGGATACTGATTGCACATTCTATCAGCACCTATGTATGTCCTAAGCAATTCTCCTGTTTGACTTTTATCTAAGTAATAGTAGTTGCCGTCTTGTTTTAAGTATTTACTAAAATCAAAGCCATCAATAAGTGTAAACCTATTTGGTCTTGTAATTTGTAGAATTGTCTTGCTTTGTGGATAAAGTTTTTTAAACTTTATTAATTGATCTACACTGAACGCTAAACTTGTTGCCGGATGTCCAATGTTATAAACATCTTGTTCTGTCTCGTTTGATAATAGTTTGCTCCACGTTGGCTCTTCTGTAAAGCCTCCTGTCTGACTACAACCAAACGTTGCTATCATAGAACATCTTTGAATATTGGAAATACTTCTAAGAACTTTGTTTCCCAACCACGTTGTTTGTTAACTAAATTTAGGTACTCTCTTGTTTCTGGAAGTCGTTGTGTCCAGTCTTCTGCATTCATAAATCTTATAATTCCTTTAAAGCGAGGTAGGCCATAACTTGCATTTAGGAATGTATCTTTATCTATACCTGCTTCCTTTACGCCTGTAAATGTTTGCCAGTTCTCATCAATCCAAGGAAAGAACTCTTGTTCGTACTTGTCTGTAATTTGTTGCTTTACATTTAGTGGTAATACTTTTAAGTTTAACTGCGGAGGCCAATATGCAAAGTGCATGTTAATACCACCAGCACCAAAAGGCCATTTGTTTACTTTTCTAAAACCTTGTGCTACTTTCCATTTAACAAACTCTGGAATGTATGCAACATTCAATGCCATAATTGTTGTGGCCGTTGTTACCTCAACGTTATCACTAGTAGCATCTAATTTCCAAAATACATCTTCTTGATGTTGCCACTGTGTAGGATAACGAATATAATCATTATGCTCGCCATGTGCATCAATTGAATAATGAAAACGAACACGTTTAAACTCTGCCCATAAGTCAAATAAATCATCACGCCATTCAACTGCATTACTATTGTAACGCAACTCAATGTTCTTTGCGTATCCCCGTTTGATACATTCTTCTAATAAGTCATAGTGCTCATCAATGATTAAACTTTCACCACCTGCAAAGTATAACTGATACATGTGTGGAATTTGTTCAAACAAATCACTCCAAAACTTTGGATTGTTTTTATGCCAGTTATAACTTGCTCCGTCATTACGTCCTTTATTATCCCAAGCACTTGTATTCTTTAGTTTAGGATTTTGTATTTGTGGATACATTTGATTCCACTCTTTAATCCAACCTGTACTATCATGTGGACTACACATAACGCACGCCAACTGACACTTTGAACCCATGCGTAAATCAATGTATCTAATCTTGGGTGGTATCTTTCCAGTATCATCTGTTTCGCTAACTAACTCTCGTAAGTTATATCTATTTCCCCAATAGTCACTTTCCCAATTACGTTTTGATAAGTGTCCTGCTTCTTCTTCCTTGTAGCATTTTAAACAAGGGTCTGGCTTTTCGCCACGCAACATTGTCTTGCGTACATTTCTCATGTAGCCACTGTTCCATGCATCTTCTAAACTTGTATGATTAAAGTTAGCAGGCACTCCATCATCATTTTTAACAACACCTACTTCACCGCCGCCTACTTTTTTATTTGAGTCAGGGTCTTGTACACTACTTGCATTTGAAGTACAACATGTTCTCATTTTGCCATCTGGCCTTGAACTTAAATGCATCCACGGTAAGGCACAAAAGGTTTTACTAATGTCATCAAACTGTTTAGTTTTATCATTGCTAGGCATTGTTTTTGTTTTATCTGTCATTATTTAAATTGCTCTCCAAAAGGATCCCATTCTTTGCCACATTTCATTGCACAAACTTTTAACTTACCGTCACCGCAACTCGGCTTGTTCCAACTGTCTTCTATGTCTTGGAAAATACTTGTTTCAAATACTTTATCTAATCCTTGTTTAGCATTTAGTTTATCTAAGCCAACTGAATCAATAAAGTCCCATACTTGTTCTTGCTTAGGATCTTTGTGCCACCATTTGTACATACGTCCTGCGGTCCAGCAACAAGGTAATACTAAGCCTTCGGCAGTAATAAACAAGTTTCCTAAGTCCTTTACTTTACAATTAATAGGTACGGCATCATAGTAATTGTCCATGTCACCATATTTTTCAATAAGTTTTTGTTGTGTTGTGAGTGCTTTGTTAACATATTTATCGCTAGGTTTCTTAAGCTCTGCTGTATCCTTGCCTTTATGATTCTTTGCTTGGTGTGATTCTTTAGCATCTGTTTTTGCAGTAACAAACCTAGCAGTCTTTTTAGGCACAAATCTTTCAAAGCCAATTTCATCTGCTAATCTACGTGCTTCATCAACTTGGTGTTCGTTATGTTCAAATATAAGAAAGTCCCATCTTGCTCTACCACCACCTTTAACAAATGCTCGCATATTACGTTCTACTATATCCCAAGTAACACCTTGTCTGTAAATATGATTAGTATCTTTTAAACCATCTACACTAAAGATAACTGCACCTTTTCTGTCAAAAGTATAAGCAAGTCCGGCCCACCATGCTGTAGGTTGAGCACCTCCGTTTGTATTCATGCTTAGCCACATGTCTTTATTATGCTTACGAAAGTATTGAAATACTTTTAGTGTGTCTGTTGCAATAATAGGATCGCCTAAGTTACCACACATGTACATTGATTCTAACTGTGCAATAAACTCTGGAGCAAACATATTTTCTATGTCTTCTATTGTTAGTTCACTTAAATCAATATGTGGATTGATTCCTTTGCCATTCATATTACGATCGCACATTGGACAAGCGGCTTGACACTTCTGTGTTATCTCTAAATGAATTTGTTTTATATCTTGATACTTGTACATTGCTTGTTCTTTGTTATTTTAATATCTGGACCACAATGACAAAATGAATCTTTGCATATTGTACTTCCACTATAAGTTTCTAACCTATTTTCAAACACATTGCCAATAGGTCTGCTCATTGCCGTTTTACATGTTGCTGGAAATACATTTCCATCTGTCCATATAAACATTCTGCTCTTGCCTAAGTTACACTTCCACCCAGTGAACTTATTTAAGCCATTTGCAATCAGTTTAAAAGTAGTTGACAAGTTATGTTCTTTGCCGTCAATAATCAAACGTTTTGCAATTTGACTATCAAAGTTTTTCACTGCATTATCGTACGAGAAGTCTTTGATATACTTCTTTTCTTCGTCAGTATAAGAATAAACTTTTCTACTGTCGTGGCTCGTTAATGGCTTTACTTGTATGACACATTTAATATTATTGTCAACTAACTTGTTTGCAAATGTTTTTAGTTCTTCAATACAACCAGGCTTGAATAATAGTAATATTGTTAAGTCTGTATGATCCTGTAAGAATGCTATGTTGTCATATGTTTTATCATAGTTTGCAAACTCAGTATGAATACTCATTGTTATTCTATCTATACTTCTATTATACACGAATTTCTTCCACCAGTCAAGTGTTCTACTGCCATTTGTTATAATTTGAAAGAAGTATTTGTCTGCTACTCTGTCTACAAACTCAGGCAGGTGCTTCCACATAGTAGGCTCTCCACCACTAAGCGATAACATCTTTGGTTCTGGATTTTGTTGGTGTACTGTGTTAAAGAAATTAACTGCGGTATCTAAATCTAATGCTCTACTTGTATTACCGTAGAGATCTTCTGTGCAATAACTACAACTAAAGTTACAATAGTTATTAATAACCCATTCAATATCTAAACTGTTGGGTTTATCTGTTGTGATACTATACATCAGTCGTCCAATAATAACTTAACGTCTTTACCTGGACCGGCTTTACTAGGCAAGTTGCCGTACTCGCCTATGTACCAATTAACAACTGCTTTGTACCAGTTGTGACTATTATGATGTGCTTGTTTATTAAACTGATGTATATTGTTATTACTCGCAACCATACAAGACAATGCTCTAGCACTTTCTTTTTGTAACGTACGAATATCTAAACTATCTATATCCAATTCTCATATACCTCGTATACTTATTTAATGGCATGCGGCCTTCATATAAAACTTGTGATAAAGGTGTTTGCTCTGCAAAGTCTTTTGTGTCTTTTACACAGTTAATATGTTCTGGTAAACTATCATAATCATTTGTTTGTAATACAACTAACTTTCCTTTTGGAATAGTATTGTACCAGTTTGCAAAGTTATCAATATGTTCACAACTTGTATTAATAATCGTATCAGGTCTATCTGTAATTGGAAAACTATTTCTATTGTTTTTGGCACTCCAACAACTCCATGTGTGTGCATCTAAATTTACACTGTGCATGTCATCAGTTACTGCTTTGAAACGCCAATTGTTTTGTACTTCTCTGTTATTTACTTTATCTGCAATGGCTTGGCAACTATCGTCAATGTCAAAACTTCTAATGTAATGTATAATCATATCACTATTGAATAGCATACTTGCTAGTGTACCATACCAGCCACCCATAATAAAAACAGTACGAAGTTCTACATTACATTTTGTTAGTTCATCTACGAGCCAACGTTTACTTTTTAATTGCCCCCAACTAAGTGCATCAGTAAAGTCTGCATTCATATTGTCACTAGCATTTCTTAAATCGTGATACATGTTATTGCCTGTTAACAAATACATGCGACCTAAGAAGTCATTGTCGTCTACAAAATTAAGATGTTGCTTGTTCATATCTAGCCTTTAACCAATCCCAATCATTAACTTTAATCATATCATCACTATTGGCAAACTTGCCATAGTTTGATCCATCTAATGCTCCTGCTATACTGTAGTCTCCAAAGTTGCCCTTGCCAATACTACACCATGTGTCTAATCTTTGATCTGTTTCTGCATCTTTTTGTCTGTCAATAATCTTTGCACTAAGTTTAGCACACTCTCTAAAGGCTGCCTTCCAAGTGTTGTATGGATCAGTATCATAATGAACTGTGCTTCCTACAATTTGTACTGCTTTAAACTTATCACTAACACTTGTTGTAAAGTCAACAACCTTTTCAGGATCAAGTGCAAGTACATTCTTTTTAGGAAACAATTTAATTCCACTGTAACCATATACTAAATCATTAACACTATTCTTTGCTCGCCAAACATATACNGTATCTCTGTCATACTTGCTTGGCTTAAAACTAGGATTAAATTCTTCTGTTAGTTCATTGTCTGCTTCAATGTGATAATACATTTCAGTTCTACTAAGTTTAGCACACTCACGATGAGCATTAACTAATCCTTTAACACCGTGTATTCTTTGCGACCACGGATACTTTTCTTTTACTGCTTGCCAATGTTCTTCTGCATTAGGCTCTTCGTAACTCATAAAAATAATNTCAAACATTATGTATACTTTCTTTAACNCGAGATTGATTAGCATTTGTATNTGCTTTACTACAACTCATTGTACAATTTATTATGCGATCTTTTTTATTAGGTCCGTGTGTANTACTNTTCCAACTGTCTGTTAAATCTTTTTGATAAAAGTCATGTTGTACAATATCATCTATATTATTCTTTAACAAACTATTCCAGTCTTTGTCTTCGTATCGTGTATTCCAGTTTTCTTCAAAGTGTCTTTTAAGTTTAACATTTCCTCTTGTACTATTTAAAATACAACAAGGCCATAACTTACTGTCATAACTTATATGATACTGCTTACGTTTTTGATAGTTACAAGTTACAGTATCAGATGGATTAATTGTTGCAATACTGTAAACAGGATCAACATCAACCATGTCTACAAAGTCTTGCCAATTCCAAGTACTAATATCTTGTTTCCATTGATTGTGTATGTTTATTCTATGATTAAATTCTCTAAATCCCATTTGTTCAGACAGTTCTCTTGCTTGTTTAACTTGATGCTTGTTCCACGGAAACTCAATGTACTGCCATTTTGCTCTGCCACCTGCGTCTATAAATGCTTGTGCATTTTCTATTATCTTATTCCATTGACAGTTACGTCTGTACAAATGATTAGTATCTTCTAATCCATCAATGCTAAAATAAAAACCAACACCGGGCTTATTAAAATACTTTGCCAGTTTTGCAAAGTAGTCTGGTGTTCTTAAACTTCCATTAGTGTGCAATCCAAAAGTTAGTTCAGGCTTTGCTTGTTGTAGTATTTCTAATATTTCTAACAAGTATGGACTTGCTAATGGGTCATCTATTGTTCCTACAAACTCAACTCTTGTTATCTGTTTAAACAGATTACTCTTTGTTATGTTTTCCATTGTGCTAGGCAATACATAGATGTTAGGTGCTTCACTAACTGATGGAACATTTATTACTGGCAAGTTTTCCATTGTCAGTGGTTCGTTCATATCTTTTAATGCTTGCCAGTCTATTGTATTTCGTTGACATGTAGGGCAAAGTGCATTGCATACATTACTCAATTCAATTTGTAAACTTGCAGGAACATCAATGAAAGACATTTACTTTCTNCCAAAAAACNTTGTGGCAGTCCTAATAGGGTTTCGTAGTCCTTCATATGTTTCGTTAATAAAGTCAACATGCTTGTTAAACTTTTCTAACAACTGTTCTTGTTGTAGTTCAATCTTTTCTAATCGCAACTGAATAATCTCTAGTTTATCTAGTATCTTTTCATCTAACTGCATACTTTAACTCCGTATTCTTTTTCAAATCTATCTGCATCTTCTCGTGTGTCTACCATTGGCTCTCCTCGTATATTTAAACTTGTGTTTAACAATATAGGACAACCGGTTAACACATACCACTGTTCAAGTAATTCTCTTACTCCACTGTGACTATCCTTGTCTACAGTTTGTACTCTACTTGTTCCATCAACGTGTATAATTGCAGGAAAGTCATCTGGCTTCTTGCATTTGGCAACTACTTGCATGTAGGGACTTGTTTGTGTTTTTTCAGGCATATCAAAATATTCATGTACATGCTCTTCAAGTATCATAGGAGCAAATGGTCTAAACTTTTGTCTACGTTTAATTTCATTTACTTGATCTTTGATTTCGTTACCTCTTGGGTCTGCCATCAAACTACGATTGCCTAAAGCACGTGGACCAAACTCTGCTCTACCACTTGCAACTCCAACAATCTTATTTTTCTGTAGTTCATCTAACAAGTCTTGAACTGGATAAGTTCCAGCGATGTTTGTACCCAAGTACGGATGGTGCCAATTAATTGGCCCTCCATATGCTAATGCAGCCGCACCTAAACTACTTCCACAGTCACCTGGATTAGGCATAATCCAAATGTCATCAAAGAAGTTTCCTAGTTTACGATTGTACAGGCAGTTAAGTGCGACTCCGCCCATGTAGACCAAGTTACGGCTTTTATTAAAACCCCTAGCCCTTGACATCACTTCATCAATCATTTTTTCTACACTTAACTGGGCACTGGCTGCAATATCATATTCATTCATATCAATCATAAAGTTCTTATTAACACCTGCGTGTAAGTTTTGTTTAAACTTTAGTGTTGCCATGTCTTGTACTAAACATGTTTCAATTAAATCTTGTCCTAAGCCTGTAGGTATTCCCCAACCAGCCATGCCCATCATAATGTATTCTTCATCAAGTGGACGCAATCCAAGNCGTGCCGTCATTGCACTATAATATAATCCAATACTATGTGGATAACGTTGACTCCATAACTTAGTATACTTGGCATGCTTGCCTGACATAAACTTGCCTTCATATTCTGCATGCCATATAGTAATAGTTTCCCATTCACCAATAGCATCAATAACAACTACTGTTGCATCACTAAAAGGTGATGTCTGAAAGCCTGCCGCGGCATGTGTTGCATGATGTCTATAAGTTTGAATAGGAGCATCGGGTAACAAATTACCAAACTCTTTCTTTAATGCACCTTTAGTAGTCCATGTACTGCTTCTATCTCCGCCTTCAATACCTTGTCCGGCATATATTTCTCTTGTCTTTTTTAGCCAAGGAGTTTCATAAAACGCAACTTGGCCCACCGGTCCGTAACTTAGTGCCTTTTCAATTATTTCAGGACATAAATGATGATCATGCTTTTGTTTACTAAACCTTTCACTGTGTCCAGCAAATAGTATTTCACCTCTATCAATTACTGTTAATCCAGCATCGTGAAACCCAGCACTTACGCCTAAGATATTATGTTTCATTCTTTAACCTCTATGTAAGTCTAATGTAACGCAATGATGTCCGCCACCTAATGTTCTACTATGAGTTAACTGCACAGGTGCAATGTCAAACTTTTCTTTTTCTAATCTTTTAATTAATTTTGTTTGTCTTGGATCTGCCATTACTGTAGTAGGATTAATACTTAATACATTCATTCCAATCCATTTACTTGCATAAGGATAAACATGAAACTCTGTGTCGTCTATCATATTATCATTTACCCATATTTTCTTTTTATCTTTTAAAAACTTTGGCAATTTACCAGCACTGCCGATTCTTTGTTTGTTTAATAAAATCGTTTCTTCATTTAATGCGGCAATGGTACTATCAATATGTGCAAATGCATAAACTCTATCCCAAATGTGTACTGTATACTCTGGTCCTAGTATTGTACTAAGCCATCTTGCACCTGCGGCATTGCCTGTTTGGCTTTTTAAATAAAGAATATCTTTTCCAAAACGCATTACGTTCGCGGCATCAAATATTGGAGTCTTTTCTGTTAACTTGCCATTTTCATCAAATACTTCATTAACAGGCAAACAATGTTTAGGAGCACTAATCCATTTACAACCCTGATTTAATGCGGCATAACGAATATCTCTATATGCTTCACCCTCATGATGTCTACTGTGAAACAACACTGGAGTTTCAATTACATAATTACCAATAATTAAAATACTATCACGTGGACAATAATTATACATGCCATCACTAAAGTATCTGTAGCCGTGTACCATTTGTTGAAAGTCTAATTGTCTAGGACGTACTACTTTAACACCTGCTTGTTCTAGTACATCTTTCATTACATTTAATTCTTCTTTAGTCTTATCAACTACTGTTGCACTAATGGGTCCTTTAGGCTGAGCACTTTCAGTCCATGTACTTCCTTCTGCTACTTTATCAAATACATCATCATACTTTGGAAACCTAGCACCTGCTACATCTCCTAGTACAACTGTGTTTAATTTATCCCACTCGTTGTGTGTTTGTATTATCATTCTATAAATCCCCTACTGATCCTTGCCCAGTCTATTTCTTTTAAATCTGGATACAAGTCTTTAGCACCCATAAAGATATCTATGTTAGTTTCATATCTATCTAACATAATTAATCCTTTTGCCGCTTGTTCTATTGTCATGTTATAATGATATCCAATAAAATCATATTTGTCATTAATCCAAGGACTAATGTTTAAATCTCTTCCGTCACTTCTTGCACGACTTAGCCATTCGTATGCCTCTTTACTACTTGTAAGTATAGCACCTCCGCGTCCAATTTGCAACGGTTTTCCTACACCAAAACTTAAACATTGAAAGTGTCCTCCAATGTACATTTGTTCGCCTAACAGTCTAGCACTATCCCAAACAGGAGATGAATGTAATTGATATTCTCCTATCCAATCATTTTCATAAAAATTAAATGGAATCTTTAATTTAGTTAACATCATTGGTACACTTAGATAAGTGTGTCTTGGAATACTAATAAATTCTGTAGGTAATTCATCTATGTGTTTTAGATATCTAAAACATAACTCCATTGCATGAGTGCAACAGTCAGTGGTAATCACATATGGAGCACCTGTGTATTGCCCTAATGCTTCTTCAAACTTAAATATAATATCATAAAGATTGTTCCAAGAATATCCTAATTCTTTTAATAAATCTATTTCATTATATTCAAGAATGGCCTGTAATTTGTAATGTGTATCTGGGTTCATTGCCAATATTTAATGCACTATGTTCTACGGTGCCACGCCATGCTACTGCACCGCCTCGCCACCAGTCGTTGATTGATTCTCCAGCAAACTCGCTCATATGTCCTGTTGCTTTATCTTCTAAATAAACAACACATCTGAATACGTCTTCACTGCTTCTAATATTAAATAATTCTTTGTATTTACTAAAATGATCTTTATGTGGAGGAAGTATATCTCCTGTTTCCATTTTGTAAAAGGTATACCCACAGTCTAGCCAACCTAATGTTGATCCAATATCTCTTGCCCATTTAGGAATTAACACTTGTTCACTACACATCATTCCTGTAAAGTTTCTGTGTGTAAAGCCTGCTTTTTGCCATTTTGCTAATTGGGTTTTATCTCCATACGGAATTCTCATAAAAGGTAATTTTTTAAATGATTCGTCCCACGTTGGACTAAACTCTAATGGTAGTATTTCATGCGGTGCGAGTGTTACCATAATGAATTACCTTTACTGTATCATTTGTTGTTTTATATGAGCGCCAAGGATCAACTACTACATCAAAGTCCTTTGGCTTAAACTTATCTTTTTCGTGTACTCTTAATATTACACCAGCCATATCATCTATGTCAACTATTAATCCACCTTGTTCTTTTATATAGTGTGCAACTAATAGTGCATAACTTCCTGTTTCTATTTCAACATTATCTTTATAACTTGTACTTGTTAGTGCAACACGAACTCCATGTTTTAATATCTCTGTTGCTAAATGTTTTGCTTGTACTTCTCTTGAATGTGCAATAGCATCAAAAAGATTATATCCTAAATCTAATCTATCTGCTAACCATCTTAATGCTATATTATCTCTTGGATGACATGGACCTCCATCTCCCATTCCTGCTTTCATATAAGCGGCACTTGTAATACGTTTACCTGCATTGCTTAAACTGTTTGTTACAACATCAACATTCATATTACCAGTACGTTGTGCAACGTCTTGTATCATATTTACTAAACTTAATCTTGCACTGATAAATGTATTATAAAATATCTTTGTTGCTTCGCCCTCTTCCCAAGTTCCAATATTATAATGAGGATCATTTTCCATTATTGTTTTATAAAAGGCAATTAAACTTTTAGCATCTGTATCATTAGGNTATTCACCACCTACAATAACCATATCAGGATTAATCATATCCCATTCAACACTACCCATTGCAATTAAATATGGATTATAAATTAATCTAGCAGTATTGATTAATGGTGCAAATTCACGTCTAGTAGTGCCAGGTAATACTGTACTAATTAATACAACGATAGTATCTTTAGTAGCATATTGATCTATTGTACTTAATACTTCTTTAACACTATCCAATCCAAAGTCTTTATTAGGCAAATGTGTAATAGGTTGCTCACCACCATAAAGAGGATCATGNGGNGTTTGTACTGCTACAAAAACANAGTCCATATCACGTACTGCAAGACTAGGNTGATCTACAACTGTAACCTTTTTACTCTTTACTGCTTCTACATCATAACCAAATACCTTATGCCCTTTATCCACTATTGTTTCTGCACAAGGCATACCTAACTTACCTAAACCAAACCAGCCTATATTCTTTTTTGCCATTAATCTAACCTTCAATTCTCTTTACTATATTCTTTTTTATTTCACCTGTGCGAAATAAGTTTCTATTGTGTAATAATATTGGTGCCATGTGGGCTTTCATCTCAGTTAATTCTTCTATGCTTTTAGATTGTAAGTCTAATAAGATGTCTATGATTGCATCTAATCTCGCTACTGGATCTATAATACTGTCGTAAGATTCACTCCAATATTGATTAAATGTCATTAATCCCCACTGTCTACACAGTTCTAAACTACCTGGTCCTCCTGCTATAATAAATGGGTTTTCATAACGGGCAGCATTAATAGTCTTTTCACTAATTTGTCCCCAAGGATATTCATAGTTTGTTTCACACACAACACTAGCGAACGAACGCAAGTAAAAAGGTTCTAATGCATCTGTTAATAATGGTTGATCATTGGTAGGTACACTACTAAAGGCACCTTGTGTTACTGCTTCTATTGGATAAGATTCAACACTAAGTGGTATCTTGTGTTGTAATGCATTCTTTGTATTGACGAGTTTTTTACTGTGTCGTGAATGTTTCCAAGGCCATTTGGCAGGTGTTCCAGCAGTCTCATGATAGTGTGTTACACAGTTAGAGCCCGCTTCGCTCAATAAACCTGCTAATAACATTCTATGTTGATCCCATCTGTAAGTAAAACAGTTAAATTTATATTCAATATTTTTGTATATGTTTACGGTATCAGCACCGTCTTGTTCATTAATGTGTCCTGGATAACCATAGCCTAAACAGAATGTGTCTAAACAAATAATAGGCCAATTGGCATAACGTGTGTGAGCTAAACCCTCTAACATTCGATACTCATTAGTGTATATACNNAATGTTTTGTTGTGCAGTTTACACCAACTCTCAATAGCGTCAAATTCTTTTATGACGCAATCCTGAGCTATTATACCAATCGGCGAATTATATCTTTGATTGATTTGCCACACACACAATACTTCATACAAGTAAAACTCTATGTGGTCTTTTTCATCCTTTATTGTTGAATCCGACCAAGACTCTAACCATAAACAAGGTCCGTTTAATATAAAACGTGGATGATTACCAGACGGTAATAAGGTTGGAAGATTTTGTGTTATATCATCTGCTGACGTGCCACTTACTGGCGTAATAGACGTTGCATCTACTACTGAATGATTTAACTTTCCTGTACAGTTATTTATATAGATTGAATCAAAACGCATTATAGACGTTGCATCCTATTGTTATCTTTTAGACGCAACAACTCGTTAGAGTCAACACACTTTAAACTCATTCGCTTTGCCTGTGGCTTTAATCTCTCTAAATGATCTGTTAGTGCGTTTGGATAATCTTTATACACTGCTTGACACTCCGATAAACTAGAGTATGACTGTTTATAAACTAATATCTCTGGTGCAGCAGTTGATACATTCATATATATTAAACTAACGATAAACCACATAACTCTCTCCTAATATGACGTTGGCCCCAAAGTACACAGCATCAAATTAGACTGAGAACAACGGGGCAAAAACTTTTTTTATGTCTTATAAAGTATATAAGCAGTCGCGGCTAATACACATATAATAATGATCTCTAACTCTAAGGCTAATCCTACACTACTCATGTTCTACTCCTAATCCCAATCTAACAGCGGATACATT
>JGI24005J15628_10000249_pt1 | contig 33035 bp, 28 predicted proteins | sample LinPmetageLP40_FD_15628 | JGI IMG/M metagenome (IMG submission 15628)
GTTTATAAAAGTTATACCTGGTATTTTTTCTTTGAGATAATCTTCATATTCAGGTCCATATTTGTTGCCTATTCGAACAGCATATACTTTGACCATGGTCCATGCTCCCTCATTTTTTCATACGCTTGGTTAAATATTGTTACGTCCCATTTGTCATTGAAACCTTGCCAATTGTAAGATGTGCATATTGGATTATATGTGTTGTAGCTCATATCTAATTCGTAAATGTATTGATCAATGCCTTTATATTTCATCATATAATAATCCGGATTAGTTACAAAAATATTATAGTAAAATGAATAATCACCTTCCCAGGACATTATAGAAGAATTTAAAGGCGTGTGGTGTTTAGTTCTCCACCATGCAGTTAATAATGTTAATTCTTTTCTTTGTAAATGTTCAACGTTTTTTGTTAAGCACACATCCAAATCTAAATATAAATAAGGACCTTTTTTAAAGTCTCTAAACAACTGAAGTTTATTCCACACACCATCATACTGTTCGTCAGTAATTATATGAACATTATTATACCTTGTACCAGTTCTATCTAACATATAAATTATATTATCAGTATAAATTTGAGGATATTTATCTCCCGTATTGACTAATAATATATCAAGCATTCCATTTACCTATAGTAATAAATCTTCTGTATGTATCAAACCAAATTTTATCACCATGTAACATTTTAACTTTGTTATCTTCAGCTAATTGTACAGCAGATTGTTTACAATTTATATGGTCAGGTTCATCAATTTTATCATTTGAAGTTAACATTAACAATGTTCTCTCAGGATTAATGAAATATTTTTTCATGTCAGCAAAGTCTCTCATGTGTTCACACGATGTATTAATTAAAATATGAGCTCTTCTATTTTCTTCATAAGTAAACCAGTCTTGTTCATATACGTTAATATTAAAATAAGGATTGAATTCTTTTATGTATCTATGTAGAACCTTTACAGCAAATGGATCCATTTCGAAAAAATTGATTTTTAATATTGAGCTGCCAAAGTATTTTTGCAGCATACCAATAAGAGGCCATCCAAACCAACCACCTACTATTTCAATAATAATTTTACCATCTTCGTTTTTGGGTATAACAATATTCTTTTCTTTTAGACCTAATAATAATTGTTCTTTAGATTTCTGCTGATTGAATGAAACAGATTCAACAAACCTATCTATTTTATCTAAATGATTATTGTAAAACCATTTTAACATATTTGCATATTCAATCTGCATTGTTTCCCTTTACTACAAACCACTTATCTATGTTATAACTAAAATCAACGTTTGTTATATTATTTTGTTCTATTAATACATCTACGTTATCAATGGGGTTACAATCTCCATTGTGTTGATCATTGTCTCCTATAACTATCATATCACCTTTATAAACATTACCTATAGGATAATGCTTTTCAGCATTAAAGTCAACAACTAATTCGTTAAATTTAACATTGTCATATATCACATCTCTTGGATTAGGAAATTTAGGATCATAGTCAACAACATCAACGTCTATTCCTATACCTTCTAACATATAAACCAACTCTGTTCTTTCATTACATGCAACTAATGAAACAGATTCGTAACCTTCGCTGATAATTGTATCTAGTAATAACTTTTCCAGATTTCTTCTGCCCATCCTTTTACCTCATCTAATTCGTATGCTTTTTCTGTAATACCTTTATTGTATAATATATGAGAAGTATTGAAAATACTTATCTTACCTTTTTTCTGAAAATATTCTCTATTGTAATTACTAACTATTCCCTCGTCCCAAAAATCCATCAAACCTTTTCTATGAGCTTGATAGAATAAAAATTTATCTAAAGATTTATATGTAAAGAAAGATTGTTTTTCATTATTTAGTAATAGTTTATATAAGTATCTACCACTGTCACCTTCCCACATGACTACAGACGAGTTAACATGGCAAGAAACACCTTTACCATACCATTTCTCTGATCTCTCTTTATAATTATTCCAATAGTTCCATATAAATTTTGGTCTAGGTAAATCTTGTTCAATTAAATTATCTATATTATCATGTATCAATATATCTAAATCTAACCAACAATTTCTTCCTTCTACAAATTTGTCGAATAAGACGAGTTTTTCTCTAGTAAAGATTTGATTTTTTGGATAATGAAAAGGATCGAAGCTGGTATAATCGATAGTATTGATATTGCTATCAATACCGTAAACATTATCAGTAATAACATTAAGTACAAAGTTGTGACTACAGTTATTCCGTAAACTTCCATAAAGTCTATTGACGTATTCCGGGCCATATTTAGCTCCCCATTTAAATGTGAAAAAGTTTATTGTGGCCATAAAGCATGACCTGTACCTATTTTACGTTTAGGTATTTTACTATCAGCAGATGAAACACAAGTTTTAGTTGAACATATTTTAGGTTTGTCAAATAATTTAAAACCCTTATGTATATATCCTAATGGTTCATCTCTACAGCTGTAGCTACGTTTAATACTACCATCAGGCTCTCTAATTATTATAGATCTATAACCTGATGAACATTCCCAACCTTCGAATTTATTAAAATTAAATGCATTAAATCTTTCAGCTTGATCCATCCACCAAATATTATTTTTAGAATCTCTCATCTCAACTTGAAAGATTTGTTTGCCTTCTAGTTTTTGAGGCATACCATTATGCAATATGTCTAACATTTCATCTGTATAACCATCAACAATAAATGAAGCTGTTGGATCTGATTGAGGTTTAAGAGTTACATTTATATTTTTCTCAGCAAAAAAATTAGCATCTTCTAAACACTGCCAAAATGTATCTAATAACATAACTTGATTGATAGTTATTTTTGTTCCATTGTCTTGTAGATAAACTAACTTATCTCTAAACTCTTCTAACTTAGTTTGAGTATTAACAGACTCTCTATGACATGAAGCTGTGATAGAAGCTCTGTTAAGTTTTTTAGCTATGTTTAAATATTTGTCCCACCAAGGTCCTTTCCTTGATAAATTTGTAGTCATATGAATAGAAGTATAATTACAATTGCTAGCATCATTAGCAAGATGATTAATAATTTCAAGATACCCAGGATGAAAAGTAGGCTCGCCGCCACTAAGACTAAAATGAAAAGAATTAAATCCATTGTCCCTCGCTTGTCTTTTTATTTCGTCTATTGTCATTAAACATAAATCAATGTCTCTGTGATCTTTCTTACTTGATCTAGCATACGGCCAACAATAAGAACAATTATAGTTGCAAAATCTACCTAATAACCATGATACAGTAAACAAATCTTTAGTTACCATTGTATGCTGTCCAACCATTTCAATATCATTAAATGGTATTTTATTAAAATTATAGTTACTCTTACTTAATTCCATGAGGATAAGGTTTTCCATCTTTTATATTAACAAAAACAATGTTATCTACTTCAGTAATAATTTTTTTAGTTTTAATATTTCTTACAGTAGCTTTAATTGTTATACTAGTTTTTCCTAATTTTATTGTATCCATTCCTATTTCAATTATATCACCATGCTCAGCGCCAGCTATAAAATCTATTTTTCCTATAGTTCTCGTAACAACATTTCTACTATCAAGTTGACAACTAACATAGATATATGCTTCTTCGTCAATCCAATCAAGTACTCTTCCTCCAAATAATACACCTATAGCATTTAAATCTTTAGGAGCTATCATTTTTCTAGTTCTATATATCATTATTATCTCCAAAGTATTGGGTGAATAATTTATCTCCTAAAATTTTTTGTACTTGTGAGAATTTAATTCTATCATTTTGTAATTTAATAATTAATTCACTTTGTTGTTTGATTGTATTTTTAAATTGATTGTTATATTTTTTAATTGCATCATCTTTCTTTTTTCTCACTCTACCATTATGTACCTTTCTGTAGATATAATTTAAGCTATTGTTAATGTAATCTTTTTTATGATACGTATATTTAGATATCCATTGACTGGTAGTAAGAATTTTAATGTCATTATAATTAAGCAACAACCAAAATTTATTATTTTTATCTAAAAATATTTTTTGTAAAAAATTAATATGATCACCATTTGGTTCGAAGGAAATTATAAAATCATTTTTTTTAAATATAGAATTTGAAACATTTAAAAAGTTTAAATTAATTATTCCATTGACAAAAAAATAAAAATTTTTTAAATCATTATTAGTAAATGGATAGTTGTCCTCTAGAAGATTATAAAAAGAATTAATATTCTTTAAATAATCAGTTCCTATTACTGCTTCGTATTCTCTATTCTCGTAAATTTTAACATTAGGTAAAAAATCTATTTGTTTTGAAATATGGAAAATATACTTTTTTAAACTTTCGAAATGTTCTTTGTTAAAGTTGTTTTTTAATTTAACAAATTTATATACTGTGTTATTTTTAATATCTATCTTTATATTATCAAAATTTGTATTGCTTAATTCCATTGAGCTACATAAGGATCAAATTTATCATTACATTTAACTAAACATGTTTTGAGTTTATTATCTCCACTCCATCCTTTTTGTATTTTTTTAAAAAAACCACTTTCCATTACTTCTTTTACAGAACTATCTAAAGCATTGATATTATAACCATTAATAAATTCCCAGATCTGCGAAGCTTCAGGTTGATGATACCACTTATACATTTGACCTGCAGTCCAACAACAAGGTAAAACAAATCCTTCAGCTGAAATGTAAATTTCTTTTTTCTGTACACACTTAGGTACTACTCTAAATGTTTCTAATGAATCAGTTAAATTAATATTCTTTTCAAGTTCTTTATTTCTATAATCTTTATTCTTTGGTTTGCTTAATAATGCTCCTAAACCTTTTCTAAAAATTGCTTGATGTTGTTCTTTTTTTTCTAAATTAGCTGTTAAATATCTACCTGACTTTTTTACTATAAATTTATTAATACCTAATAATTTTGAATATCTCTCTGCTTCTTGTACTTGATGTTCATTATAATTAAAAACTAGAAACGTCCAATCTCCTTTACCTCCTGCACTAGTAAAAGCATCTATGTTCTCTTCAACATTTTTCCAAACTACACCTTGTCTGTATAAATGATTTGTGTCTTCTAATCCATCCACAGAAAAGTTAACATGTACATCTAATTTAGCTAACTCCACCCACCAATCAGCTTTTCTAGCTCCTCCATTTGTAGTGATACCTAATTTGAGATACTTATTTTTTGATCTCATATATTCAAACATTTCTAAACACTCAGGTGCAAATATAGGGTCTCCGTGATTACCACAAAAATATATATTATCTAATTGATGTAAAAAAGATTCCGGAAAAATATGTTTAATATTTTCTAGTGATAAAGATTTATTTTTAAGATAAGGATTAACATCTCCACCATTCATATTCCTATCACACATAGGACATGATGCCTGACAAAGTTGTGTAGTTTCTAAATGAACCATTCTAATATTTTTATATTCATATGTCATTATCTATTACCAATTATTGTAAATAATTCAGTTAATTGAATTTGTGTTTTTAGATATGGGAAGTTGTTTAACTTTCTATTAAACCATATAGATTCAGGATCTATTATCTTTAATTCGCCTTTGCCTACATCTATAATATTTGAAAGAGTCAAATCTCGATGTATGCATTGCTCACCTTCATGTTTTGAAAAATTATATAATTGTGATATTAACAAATTAATGTTAATACTTATATTAAACAATTGTGTTACATTTATAGTATCTTCATACTTGTAATCATCAACATTAATTCCAATAACTTTTTCCATTATCATTTCATTGTCATTTATACTATATATTTTAACTAGTTGTGGACAATATTCTCTAAGATGATTATACTTGTCTAACCATCCGTCGTGGTTTAAATGTATATAATTTTTAGTCATTATTTTTTTAACATGGTCTTCATTTATATAAACTGTGGAGTAAGGTCTATGAATTGTAATCGTTGTATCTTCACTAATAAACATAATCAAATATCCTTGGAGCTAACAACGAAGCATCTCTATTATATAATGTATCTTGCATTTTAACTATATCTTTAAATGTTTCTTTTGGTATTGTTCTTTTACCTTTAAGTCTTTTAATAATATCTTTAGTAAATTCATTTTCTTCTATTTCATTGAGTAAAATAACTTTTGTTTTCTCATCTAAATTAACCATGTCTAATCCTGCAGGGGAGTGAACGAACGTAGTTCTAATATTAATATCTAGATTGTTATAAGAAATTTTATTTAATTCTTTTCTTAATTTAAAAAAATCTTTAGAAATTTTATTCATGTAAAAAACATGATAACTACATGATGTACAAACTAACAATAAACTTTTTAAATTTTTACAATTTTTAACAATTGTTTTAAGATTTTTAACAACTTGGTTATAATCACCTTTGTGTCTAAAATAATTAAATAAATTACCAGTACCATCAAAACTAACTGTAATATGTACACCTTTAAAATGTTTCCAAAGTTCAATCAAATCATATTTTTTAAATTTTATTAAACTCATATTAGTGTTGTAACTTAATGTAATTTTTTTTGTATCTATATTTTTATCATTTATCATTCTTTCCAGTGTCTTATACATATCTATATGATAGAAAGGTTCACCACCTGCAAATTCTAATTTTTGTATGTTAGGAATTATGTTAAGAAATAGATCATCCATTACATCAGATGTAGGTTTATCAATTACCTTACCTCTTTTATTAACAACATGATCAAAGTTATGGTCTTTGTATAAAGTTTCAGCAATGTATTTGTTTTTATTTCCAACCAAAATAAAATTTGAATTTGATTTTACATCACAATGCATACAATTAAAATTACATGTATTGCTCATCTTTAATTGTAAATCAGTAATGACAACATTGTCATTTTCATAATCAGGAGTTGATATAGTACTTTCTAAAGACCTTTGTCTGTATGATTTGATATCATTTTCTTCTTGTATACGACAATCTTTACAACCTACAGGCCATTCGTTTTTTCTAAGTTGTCTTCTTACATCTTTCCAATGTTCATTATTAATTACATCTGAAGGTAGATCTGGAATTTTACCTAAATTATTATTGTATAATTTAAATCTATAACAAGGAGCATAACCTCCAGGTTTAAAATCTAAATGTGACCATGCATGTTTACATTTCATTGTTTCGACCAAAGTAAAAATTATATAATGACTTACCTATAACTTTTTCTATTGTTTCTTTTTTAATGGAGTTTTGAAGTTTTTGATTATGTACCAAATTTATTTCTTTAATATTTTTTCTACTAGCTTCAACAGTTAGATTATTCCTTAAATTTAATTCTGCTACTTCTTCGTGATGTCTTATTTTAAATTCTTCAATCAAATCAATTTTTTCTTTTGCAACATCTTCTATAAAAGTATCATACTTTTCATATTTTTTAAAAAAATTATAAAGTTCTGGATTATAATCTTCTAAAGACATTTTGTAAAATTTATCTGTAAGTTTAATTTGTTTTTGTATTAGTTTCCAATTTTTATTATTAAAATTTGAAGTTTGATCTATTTCTTGTTTAGTAACTTTAGTCATTGTATGTTGATTCCAGTCTACTATACTATCTAACCACAAATGATACCAAGGAGGAGCATGAGTAGGAGATGTTAATCCACTTGCAACTGCAGATGAAATTGTGAGACCAGGCATGTTTTTTTTCTCTTTTTCCCAAAAATCAATTGTTTCATTGATACAGTTTATATTTAAAATAGACCACGTGATGTGTATATGCGGTTTGGATATATTATTAAGTTGTTGTAGATACAATTTATAATTTTTAACGGAATCTTCAAAATTGCTATTGACTCTTTGATAGTCATTGTACTTGTATATACCATCTATACTGCCAGTTAGTCTTATTTTTTTAAATTTGTTTAATAATATTACAACATCATCTTGTAATATCTTTGTACAGTTAGTAACAATTTCTAATGTAATTTTATCAGGGTTACCTTTAGATATAAAAAAAATTAAAAATTCTTTAAACTGAGGAGATAAAAAAGGCTCACCTCCCAGTAATTTTATTTCAGTCAAGTGTTCCCATGATATATCTAAAGCTTTCAACTTTTCAAATCTTGACTTGTTATTAACTTTAGCAGGTTTCATAAATTGTATATCATCACCAAACATATTTGGATTGCTATCGTGTAACATAATATCTCTTTTTAGCAACTTTGATGAAAACAAACTATTACACATTTTACATTCAAGGTTACATGTGTTATCTAAACTTATTTCAATAAATTTTAATGGTAATGGTTCAATAGTTAAATTATTTATTTCTTTTAATTTAAAGTTTTTATTAGCTGTTGATCTCATAGAATGTGTATTTTGATCTTCTATATAGCATCTTGTACATTCTTTAGTCTTTACTCCATCGAGCATGTTTTTTCTTAACCATTCGTATTCTTTATAATAGTTATCAATTGTTACATTTGATTTTTGACTAAATCTACAACAAGGTCTAACACTATCCTTCATAGTAACAGTGAAATGTAACCAAGGCAACATACATATAACACCATTATCTTCCATCAAACAGTCCTTTATATTGAGGTACTATTTTAGTTACATCTTGATTTCTTATTACGTCTAATTTTTTTGTTTGACTTATAAACTCATGTAAATATTGTTTTGAATAATCTTCACTCATCATAAATTTAACAACCCCGTCTAAAATTTTTATAAAATTATTTTTAACATGTTCTGAATATTTAGTAGAATAAATCAAATCTTTATATAATTCAAAATAATCCCATACTTGATTTTTAGTATCTAAAGGTAAAACTTTTATATTAAAATATTTAGGACTATGACACATGTGGTGTGTTATCAATGGTCTAGGACTTGAAATGGGATTGAATTTATCTAAACCACTCTTTTCAAGTTTCCATTTCATAAATTCAGGAAGATGGAATATATTATATGGAGTGATAGTAAAAGCAAACCATGCTTTTAAATTAATTCTATCATTATTCTGTAAGGAAAGCATATTTTTATATACGTTTGAAAATTTAGCAGGTGTACGTTGATAATCAAACACTTCATCTATACCATCTATACTAACCCCTATTCTTATTTGTTTAAATTGTTCCCACAAAGAAATTAATTTATTAGGAACCATTGTAAGGTTACTATTATATTCTATCTGTATATTTTTAGATTTACCACTATCAACTAATCTTTGTAGACTTTCTTGATGCTCTGGAATTATAAGAGGTTCTCCTCCTACTATATAAAGTTTTTTAGCATCAGGAGCGTATTGTTCAAAATTTGACCAATATCTGTTATTATTTTTAAACCAATTGAAATGATCAGTATCTAATTTACCTTTTTTATTTTTATGTAAAGTAACTTTTGAAGAACCATCTTTGAAAGTAGGTGTATCTGAATTTTGTAGTTTAGCAAGATCATCGTACCATTTATTACTATCTGTTGGACCACACATTCTACATTTTAAATTACAAAAATTTCCATATCTCAAATCCATAAATTCAATCTTTTGTTTAGATGTATCCAATGTACCGTCTTTTTTAGTATTATGTAATACGTTTGTTTCTACCCAATCCTCTTTCTCATATTCTCTTCTACTTTTAACACCATTCACTTCTTCTTGTCTACAACGTTCGCATTCTGGATGCCATTTGTCTTTCATCATAGTGGCTCTTACTTCTTTCAAAAGAGGAGCATTTCTTGCTTCATTCCAATCATCTTTACCTGCGTTGAAATAAGCTCCGTCTTTTTTTTTTAATAAACCTCTATTAGGCGTATAGCTATTTGTATTACAACATATTCTCATGTCGCCATTGTTACGTAAATTTATACTATTCCAAGGCAAAGGACAAAAAGTTTTACTCATTTGTACCACTCTAACCAATCCATTTCAGGAAATGTTTTATTGAAATCTAGATTTCTTTGTTTAGCAACTTTATAACACCATTCGTTAGTAGCATTTAATCTTGTAGACCAATCTTCAGCATGCATAAAGTTTAAAAGTCCTTGTATTCTTTTTAGACCATATTCACTTTCAGACCAAACATCATAACTTATATCTTCAGTACCAGTACACATTTTCCAATTTTCTTTTAACCAAGGATATAATTCTTCATCAAACTTCTGTGATGTTTCATTTTTAAACCATTGTGGTAGAACTTTAATGTTTAATTGTGGAGGCCAATAAGCTAGATGACAAGAAAACATTCCAGCACCACTTGGCCATTTATTAAGTAGTTTAAATTTACTTTTAAGTTTCCATTTTAAAAATTCTGGTAGATAATATATGTTTAAAGCTATTCCAGTCCAAGCAGTAGTGAGTGATAAATTTCCATGAGGATAATTATCTAATTTATGAATCTGTTGTTCTATTTGATTCCAATCGCTTGGGTATCTTATATATTCTAATCTTTCTTCTATATCATCTATTGAAAAATGAAATATAACATTACGGAACTGCTTCCACAAATCAAATAAATCTTCTCTCCACTCAATACCATTACTATTATATCTCAATTCAATATTTTTAGCTAACCCGTCTTTAATAATTTTTTCTAATAAAGTATAATGATCATCCATTATAAGAGATTCACCACCTGCCCAATATAACTGTTTGAGGTGAGGTAATTGTTCATACAATTCTTTCCAAAAGCTAGGATTTTTTTTATGCCAATTATACGAACCACCAGACCAAGCTAGCTTGCCAGATTCTTTTTCCCATGCCATAGATTTTTTTAATTGATCGTTTTTCAATATAGGATATATTTTTTTATGTTCAGGTACCCAATTAGAACTATCATGAGGAGAACACATTACACATGCAAGTTGACATTTAGATCCAAGTCTAAGATCTATATATCTTATTTTAGGATCAATACTACCGTCTTCTTTTGTATTACCTATAATATCATCAATACCTAATTCGTTTACCCACTTACGTGTTTCCCATATTCTTTTACTTCTATGACCAGACTCTTCTTCTTTGAAACACTTAGTACACGATTGAGGTTGTTCTCCTTTAAGCATCATTTTACGAATACTTTTCATGTATTCATTGTTCCAAGATTCTAACAAACCTGTGGTGGCAAGATTAGCAGGCTTTCCATCGTCTCTTCTCAATACACCTGATTCAGAAACAGTTTTGTTATTTGAGTCTGCATTTACACTCACAGCACTTGCGTTAGCTGTACAACAAACTCTCATGTGACCATTAGGTCTAGTTGAAAGATGTAGCCAAGGTAAAGCGCAAAAAGTTTCTGATGGTAATTTATTTGTCAAGAATTAAAGCAGCAGTNTANGCAACAGCTTCCATNAATGTTTGACTTTTTCTNAGTGAAGATTTCAATTCTCTATTAGTAGAATTTTTAACTTGTTCAATTTCAAAAGATTGTAATTTCAATTTAAACAAATCTTCATCTTTCATATTATAGAAATCAAAATTATCATTTTGTTGTGTTTGTTCTGTTTTTAAATTTATATCTTTGAGAATGTCTTTTTTTATTTTAGTTTCTAAAATTTTGTTTTGTTCTTCTAACATAGTATTAATTTTAATTGTATTTTCATCTACTTTATTAAGTTCTATTTGAGATAAAAACTCTGTAAGAACATCTGAAGGTTCTACTCTTATAGTTCTAGTAAATGTATTTTCTTTTGGATGTTCTTTACCTGACCAATCTTTAACTACAAATTGTTCTTTGACTTTAACGTTTATTGTAGTTTTATCATGATCAATGAAAATTGCTGAGTCTGGTTCGTAAATTGTTTTAGTTGAAATAATGTTTTCCATAATATAATCCTATATGCTGTTATGTATTTTTTAACCTCAAGTACTTTAATTCTGATGATAAGCCTGTTACAGCTCTGTAATATGTATGACCAGAAACTAATTGTGAGGCTGATGCATTTGTAGTACTATTGTGATGTGTTTCTGTGTATGAACCTGCGTCAATACCTGAAGCATCGCCACCAAATGTATAAACTAATCTATTACCTTCGTTTATTCTGTTGTATAACAATGGTAAAGTATAATTAGTTATTTCTGTATTCGTCATTTCTTTGAAACCACCATTGGTGTCTTTTCTTACAGGACGAACAACTGATGGTGAAGTTTCAGAAGTTCTTTTGTAAAGTGTATAAGTAGTTGTACTAGGACCATTATAGTTATTTGGATCCACAGCTCTATTAGCCATAGAAAATCCAGTACTAGTCCAATCGCCTCCTGGTGATGATGTAGCTAATCTAAAAATACCAACGCCTCCACCTTCTATATCTTGTACAATTGGATCAATTAAAGTATCATAAACATCTTGTAAAGTTTGAACACCATCTATATAACCCAAGGGTTGTACATTATTGAAGGAAGCATCAACGGATACCAATGGTCCTAAATTCCAGTTTGATGTTGAAGGTACATCATTGCTGTTGTTATAATTTTGGGATAAAGTATACGTTACAGTACTTAAAGATCCTGGTGCAGCAACATTACCATTATCTGGACCTACACCATGTACATCGCCAATGTTACTTTGAGATCTTCCTACATCTCTTGTTTCATCATCAACAGTTCCAATACTAGAATACCCAGCTGGAGCTGAATTAATTGTTATATGTCCTGGTCCATTTGATAACGCAGCATACGCTACACGTGTTAAGTAAGATATATAATCTAGCTCACCATCTGTCATTTGTTTAAGTCCGGTTGTACCGTCTATTTTAAATGGTCTTCTTATTGTCATAATATTTAAAGTACCTTAGCATTTTATTTGTTATAGTAAAAAACATACAATTTTTTTAATTATCTGAATCAAAACCAAACATTGAAAATTGTGTAGTTCCATTAACATCTTTTATTCTTAATCTCTTTGTTTTAGTAAACATTTCATTTTGAAATTCAAATCTAGATCCTGCTCTTAGTGTACCATCTTTTACATTAAAATTACCATTAAATATAGTTGTAGAATCAGAATCAAAAGTTTGAATTTGTGATGTTGTACCTAAATTTCTTGTAATTAAAAATGAATTACTTTGTACTTGTCTCCACTCCCCATATCTTTCATTACCAGCTCCGTCTGAATCATATAGTACTATTCCATTGGACGTTCTATCTGAATCATTTAATCCACGTGCTTTATTCTGAGCTCTTGTACTATTAACAATTGACAAATCTAACCAATATAAAAATGAAGGTTCACTGTCGTTTTGAATACCAGGAGGTTGTATCCACAAATCCCCACTGTTACCACTACTACCTGATTCTGTACTGACAATAGGAGGCGTATTCGAAACAGAAGGTACTGATTGAGAAAGATCTAATATTGTAGGTGTTGCTGTATCTATAAAAGCTCTAAATTGATCTGACCCCTGTGTGAATCCCCCTGATGTTATTATTAAGTTTGTAATGTAATAACTATTATTTGATGTTGCAACATCTTTGTAAACTGGTCTACCTGCTGTTGTAACTGATTTCACAGAACCAACAGTTTTATATGTTTGTATAAATGAATCAGGAGTAACTGTTCCTCCACTTGTAAATATATCTGTATCATCAGCTGAGTCTTGTATATATCTTGAAACATTAGTTAGATTGTGATCGACATATTTGATAAAATCTGAATCTAAATCATATGACATAGAATTATCTGAATCGTTGTTATAGAGAAACACTTGTGTATCTTTACCAAAAATACCTAATGCTGCACCATTAACAGCAGATACGGTTGGATGATTTGTACTTATGTGTGAGGCTATTCCTGTAATAAAATTTGTAACAGCAGACGAATCATCTGAATCTATTGTATAGAAACTCTTCGTTCCATTGTTAAAATTTATTCCAATTTTTTGACCAATATAAGATAATGGAATAGGTGTTATTGTTAATAAAATTCCTGCATTTGTAACTAATTGAGATAATTTAGCAGTGTAATCTACAGTTGTATATGCATTCTTTTTAGTATACATTTTCTGTGTACTTAAATTTAATGCTATTTCACCTTCCAAAATATCAGAAGCCAAAGGTCTTCCATCACCATTAACATTTGAACTATACGTTCTTCTGTGTTGATAAAAACCTCTGCTAAAATCTGAATCTATATTTGGATTAGCCATTAGTCAATATTTCCTTTAACAAATATTTCTACTCTACCATCAAAAGGATAATTAGAAATTAAAATTAACATACCATCTTTTGTACAAACTGAAGGTAAAGTTACTTCATTGAACCATTTGTCTATAGATTGATTCACNCCTGCTCTGTATGTACCATTGCCTGAAGCTATTTGAGATCTTCTATATTTTCGTTGCATAGAACTATCTGAATCAAACTTATCTGTAATCAATAAATTATCATTTCCATCACCTATAACATTTTCACTATTGGCTGTTTCATAAGAACTAAAAAAGTTTTGTAATTTTATTCCAAATTCATCAGAGTCGTATCCTATATCTTGATAAACTTTAAACACAGGCATTGTTTTACCATTAGTACCAAAAATTCTTTGTCCTTTTGAACTCATAACAGGTAACAAGTATTGATTTTGTAATATTATAGAATCAGAATCTAACAAGTCAGGTTGTGTCCATTTGAACCAATCTCTTTTTATAAAATCATCAAAGGTGTGTCTTAAACTTGTATCGCCAGCATTACTTATAATTGTTTTTGTGTATGTCCATCCTTTATCAATTCCTAAATAATTACATTCAACTTGAGTAAATTGTTCATCAAAAGTTATTTGAGATACTGGAACATTAGGTGTTAAACTAGCTCCATTAGAACCTGCGAAAGGTACTTTTCCAAATGTACTCATAGCAACAATATCTGAATTTGTAATCTGAGCTGTTCTAAGAGAAGCATTGGTTGCAACTGATGCTCCTGGATTTAAAATTTTAGCATGGTTGATTGAAGGGAAACTATCTGAATCAGGAGACATATTTGCTTCAGGTGTATTAGTAATCCATTCGTTAATCTGAGATACTGATTGCCATTCATATGGTGTAGTCCATAAAGATAAAGGTTTATCTTGATTTATATGTCCTAAACTATCTCTTATTATTATTCTATCACCTGCTTTTGCTAAAGGCAACACACAATGAAAATAATCTGAATCCATTTTACTAAGATCTGGAACTATTTGTTCACCTCTTGATAAAAAATACCATTCTTTACTATCATATGCAGCTGGTACAGTTGTATTATTATCTGAGTATATTATACCATCAGAATCTTTAATAAAATATCCTTCGTTGTTGTGATGAAATTTGAAAGAACCATCAGATCTCTTAGTAGCATTGTCAGAGTCAGATTGAAATACTACTCTTCTAAATTTTCCAGCACCAAAAAGTTCACCTACTTTATATTCCCCCTCGGAATATATTTTTCTATATCCATAGTTTTTTCCTTCGGGATCATTACCAATTGGATTGTCTCCAAAATTTTGATAAATGTCTGCAAAAAGGTTATTGATCTTTAGACCACCTTTACGTATTGTATCTCCGGTTCCGGAGTCAGGAGCACTTCCTATATTAATTAAATCTTTATTAGCCATGTTTTATTTATTCGGTAAATCTCTTACTATTTTTATTATATTACCATCACTATCACTCAAATTGAGAATAGTAGGGCTTCTATCTGAATCATTGTTAAATATTGTTTCAGAATCTATTTGTTGAGCATAACCAGTTTCGATACCATCTTGGCTAGATGCTCTATTCATTTTACTTATTGGAACACCAGATGGAGGTACACTTACAATAGCTCTTGAATCATATATTACAGTAGTTGAAGCTACAGGACCATGCATCCATATTTTTGTTTGAAATTCTAAAGTCCATTCAACAAATCTTCTATCTCCTAAATCTCCAGTATAATCATCTGCCCACATAACTGCTAACAATACAAATGTTTGATCAAATGCGTTTGTTGGAGTTGGTGTAAGAGGACTTTGATCTTCTGGAAAATGTCTTACTTTAACTGTATAAGCAGGAGTAAAAAAAGGTAGAATTTGTTCAAGTATTTGCCAACCATCGTTTAATGTTTTAGCTGTAACATTCATTGTAAAATCTAAATTGTATGGTACAGGAACATTAATTCTTTGTCTAGGATCATTTAAACCATCTGGTGTTCTTAACATTGATTGTTTATTTGTTAATTTTCTACTACTATCATAATTCATAGCTACAATTTCATATGACATTCTAGGAAGTAATTTTTCAAACATTTCTTCTGTAGGTTGAAATTGTTTCTGTGCATCTAACCATTTTTGCCTAGGACCATATGAGATAGGCACAGGTAACATTTTACCATCTCTTCTTTTTATAACTATGTTATTAAAAAGACTTCCAAAGACAGCAACGGATGTTTTTATAGACTCGTTGTAAAAATGTGTACCTAACATTAATTTTTATCCAATGGGTTAATAATTCCAGGTTGTACATGAGCTGATTTTCCATAGTCTTCTACGACTACACTATTTTTCTCAAATACTTCACCCTCATCATTGTAAACAATTTTTTCTTGCGCTCGTTGTTCTATTGCTCTGTTATTAGCATAAGAATCTGTTATTGAATCTGAGTCTCTTACAATATTAATAGCTTTCGTATCACTGTCCTCAAAATTATAACCAGCTTTAGCTCTTGCAACCACTTCATTAGTTGTTGTTTCTTCCTTACCGGTAGTTGTATTATATGTAATAGCAGTTGGTGAAAATCCAATATCCTCTCCAGATAATTCGAATAATTTACACCTAAGTTTATATTGATAGTTGTCACCTACTTGAAAAAATGCTCCATCGTGAAAAGTTGTTACTCTTGTAATCTCAAACATTTTTGGAACATAATTTTTTTTGTTTTGTGCTGATCTTCCAAATGGTACAACAATAACATCTCCTTCTAATGGTCTTGTTCTGTTGTAAAGTGATGAATCACTATCTGATAAATCACTGTCATAATCTTTATATTTATTCTCAAAATTGTTTATAGCTACAGCTAGAATAACTTCTTCTCTAAATTCAATACCATAGTTAGTCATAACATCGCCTTCACCTTCAAAACCAGCTGCAGCAACTAACATCATATCCATATTCAAACCTTTATGAAAGCTTGATTCAGGTCTTTCATTAAACACTGAGTCTGTATAAGCAGAGTGTCTTGGCATGTAACGAATTGTTATACCATTTGTATTGATTGATTCTCTTATTAAATTTTGAACTAATCTTTGTTCATTAGTTGAAAAGTTTGCAGATGATCCATATTGGTTAATGTAACCATTAATGTATGTGTTTGTTATACCAGCTTGAAGATCATAATTGCTATTAATTTTTTTAATGCTTCTATTTTGATTTATTCCAAAATCAGAATCATTATCAGCATTATTTAATTCGGCTTCTGTAGCTACACTGAATCCAATGAATTTGTTTATAATAGCCATTATGCATAGTATCCTGCATCTCTTCCCGATGTACTTGATTTTACAGTCAACTCAGTAATTGCATCTTCTACTGTAGTTGCTTGAATTCTTTTACTGTTAGCAGCACCTTGATTTAATTTTTGATATTCAGCATACAATTGTTGCTGCTCTAAACTAGTTAAAGTACTACTAGCTAATCCTTGTGCTAGTCTTGCAACTGCACCATCAAAGTCAAAAGTAACATTGTTTCCACCATTGTTGTGATCTAATTCAAATTTAGATTTAGTACTATTGTATTTTAAAAATGATCCACCTGCTATAGTATAAAGACCATTAGCTAAAGTAAAACTTTCAATAGTTATAAATGTTGTATAGACTGGTGTCAAGTCAGGGTTTGTTGTTGTAATAGGTTCATCAAGAACAATTGTATCGTTATTATTAGGTGACAAACCTGTAATTTCTATATAATTTTTAGCTCCTAAAAACGTTCCAGCTGAACTCAAAGTTGATATATCAGTGTTTACATTTGCGTTTACTCTATATACAGCTTCAATAAAATTGTTTAATTTTTGAAAAGCAGTTCTTAATGGATCCCCATCGTTAGCGTTTGGTGAAGATCCTATATTAACTCTTGTGTTATTATTAACTGTATAGTCATTTTCAGAAACTACAGCATTGCTATTTGCAGGATCTATTATAGAAGGTCTATTAATTGCACCTGTTTTAGTTAAATAATCTGATAGTAAGGTATTAGCCATTTTTTTCCAACAATCTTGTTAATAATGTTTCTATTTTATTTAACTTATCTTCCATGATATCTAATCTTTTTTCTTTTTGTTTTCTCGTTTGTATTTTATTTCTAAGAGAAGGATCAGTGTTAATTATAGCTCCGTTTACACGTTTAAGACTTTTATGCAACAGCTATAATCCTCAAATTTTTTATTCTAGGAACATAAGATTCATTTTTTGTTTTCATTCTTATTCTTATAATGAAATCTGTAAAATCTTCACCTACTTTATGTTCAGCAGTATATTCTTTAAAGTCTTCAGATGAATTAAATTGTCCAAAATTTGTTTCATTAATAAATTGATTAAGCTTAAAATTTTCGAAATCCTGATCATTAATATTTTTTGTGTCTCCTAACCTCATAACTTTAAAAGATATATCAATTTCATTAGAAGGATTCATATCAGCTGAAAATTTTATGATAATAGTATCTGCTGGTGTCTCTAAACTAACCAATTTAGTTACATAGTCTGAATGATCTACTTTGCTAGCATACAATGAAGAATAATAAGAGGCAACTTTTTCTTGTTTGTTAACATCGTCTGAGTCACCTTCGCCTAATAAATCGCTATCGTTGGCTCTTGAATTTTGAAAAGTTAAGTAGTTATTATCTAAATCAGAATCATCAGGACTTTGACCTACTTTATTTCTTAACAATTTAACTCTGTTTATTATATTGAACTCATTTGATTCAATAGGTATAACAGGAGAAAAATTTTCATTAGCAGTATTCATAATAATATTCATATCTAATGTACTTGATGTAGAATTAACAGATGATAAAATAGATTTTGGTTTATTAAAATAAATATTTTTATCTGGTTCAATATGATTAAAATTATCATCTTTAGTACCAGTATTTCTATAATCTATGTGTGTAGTATCTAAAACTTTTAATTTATTAATAATATTATTATCTAATGTAGTACCTGAAGTAGTTTTTATTTTAGTATCAATTCTTGTAAATTCATTATTGACTGCATTAAGATTTGAGTATAAATTACTGTATTGTAAATTAGAAGTTGCAAGTACATTTAAGCCACCTCCATCTTCATTTGAAGATGCGTTTTGTGTAACTTTTATAAAATATCCATTTTGAAAAGGATAAAGTACATCGTGTGATTTTACAAAACCTTCAGCTGCTGCATCTTTTTGAGTATTAAGTTGATCGATAGGAATACCTCCTAACAAACTTGTACCATTAGATCCAACTACACCTGATATTACAACTTTTTGATTTGCTCCATACATTCCATGATTCATGTGTTTCACTAAAACGTATGGTGAATGATTGAAAGTTCTCAAAGGAATACCATCGTTTAGCTTGCCTATATTAACTGCTAATTTTGAAAGTTTAGATCTTAGATTTATTTCATTAGTTGTTGTATCGAACTTAGCTTTGTACAATCTAAATTTCATATCTTTAGTTGGAATAGGTATATAAGTAAAACCATTATCAGATGTATAAAGTGTTCCCCCTGCTTGTCCTATAACTGGAGGTCTGTTTATTAAACCACCTTTACCTGATGTAATATCAGTTTTACCTAATTCAGATACATATATACTTGTGAGAGGTGATCTAGTTTTAACTACTAAAGAATAAATTTTACTAGCTGATAAGTAAACTGGTGAATTGAATCTAAAATTTGATACTGTAGTTGCAGTTGCTCTTCCAATAGCTGAACCATCACTGTCTGTTAAAAATTTAGAAGCATAACCTACCACTACACTTCCAGGTGTTCCATCAGGTCTCGTGTCTCTTAATTCTACTCTAACATAATTTTGATTGCTATTTAAATCTACATAGTCAAAAAATATATCTACAGATGTTACAAAACATGCATCTCTAACTGCTAGAGAATTATCATCATTAGAAGTTGTTTTATTAAAAGGAATACCATCAGCGTCGTAACCTAACGATTGTGCAAATACACCTGGTAAAGTAAAAGTTTGCGCTATACTACCTATCATACGTCCTCTCCTCCCATACCATTATCATCTGAACTATTGTTTCCTCCATGACCTCCATCACCAAAATCACTGTAACTCATATCAGTACTACTAGGATTGCTAGTAGGACCATGATTAGAATTATCACCATCATTAGAATACATACTATTAACATGTGCTGTATGAAGATCTTGTACGTGTCCATCAATACCAGCTGTAGGATCTCCAAATGAAGAAAAATCTGAATAATCTAATGTTCCATTAGAAGCAGGCTCGAAAGGATCTGCTATATTATTAGCTGCGTGAATATCATCCATAATATTTGAAGTCTGAGTTACACCTCTGTTTGTTGTATCACCTTCGTAAGTATTTTCACTTGTATCAGTAGCAATAACTCTTCCTAAATACTTAGACACTTTATTAAAAGTTTTCAATCTTGTTTCTGTAGTAACTAAAACATCTTCTATACCATCTGTTCTAAATTTAGACAAATTGCCTATATCGTAAGAAGAACCAGCAGTGTATTTTGCTTGAGCTGTCGAAAGAGCTGTAACATCTTTGAGAGTGAATATATGATTTCCTGTCTTATAAATATTTGCAGGTATTGTAAATTTACCTCTTAATAGACCAAACCCATCAGTTTTAAGAACACCATTAGTACTACTACTAAATGTTAAAGCACCAGACGTATCATCTGCTTGTATACAATTATTAGTTACATCTCTATGATCAAACATTGCAGTCATAACAGTATTAGGTTTTAAACCTTCAGCATTAAAAATAATTTCTCTTGATGGTATAAATGCATTTATATCAATAAATGTATCTTCTCTATCAAATTGGTTAGCTTTATCTCTTGTTACTAATTGTTTCTGAAAAGTATTTTTTATTTGTGGCTGTGTGTCCATCGATACTGAAAAATTACCTTTTACAGAAGATATAGTTGATACAGCTCCTAAGTCTTCCCAATCTCCTGCCCATCTATCAGACATTGGAATAGCTTTAACGTGTTTTTCAAATTCTTGTAAGGTAACATCGGAATCATTAATAAGACCTTCTCTGTCAATAGTATACTTTTTAATCTGTCTACTAGCTTTTATTTTTACTGTATCTCTTGGAGGATCTAAAGTTATATATCCTGTATAAGTACTAGTTGAGTATGGATTTACTTTTATTGATGAAGAAGCTTGTAACTGTGAAACATATTCGTTGTCTTTATTATCTACATTAGGAAATTGTGTATACGATTTAGTTATAAAACCTTGTTTAAAATAAAAAGGATCTATACCACTTCTTTTTAATCCTAAATCAGTACTATCTAAAAGTTCCATATCAACGGTAGTTGATACTGAAACTGGTCTCAATGTTTTATCTTTTAACGAAGCAGTAGCAGTTGATAATTTATAATCTTGTATAACATTATCAGTTGATACAGAAAAATCATCAACAATAAATCCTAATTTAGTTCTATCGCTTACATCTTCAGCTAGCGCTTGTGTTTCTAAAATTGATAATGAAACTATATTTTCTAGATTTTTTAATCTATTTTCAATACCTTGTATATCTTTCATTGTAAAGTTTCTATTATTTTCTATAACTTTACTCAATTCACTAAAAACTTTAAATGCTCCAGGAACTTTTACAGTTGCTAATTTCATTCCCATCGAATTAGTAAATTTAGGAACTTGTGGATCTCTAGCAGGTAAACCTGCTAATCTTGAAATTTGTTTATTAGCACCTGAATTGATATATAATACATCATATCTACTTAGATATTCTTCAAATGTAAATGTAAATTTAGATTTACTATCAAAACTATTACCCACGCCTGGAATAATACTAGGTCTATTTTCGAAAACTTTATGATTAAAGTGAAAAGAATTAAGACCAGTGTTAGTATTTGACTGAAGTTTTTTTCTAAAATCAACTAAATTTTTTCTACTAATTCCATTAATAACTTCATTACCTTTTATTTTAATTATTCTGTTATTAAAAACTGGGTTAGATTTACCAAAACCACTATTCAAATAAGTGTCTGCGTTGTAATAAAATTTATTTGTTGCATCTTGATCTTCGTAATAAGAAAAGAATATAGTTAAGTCCCCTTTAGATGGTGCTTGAATTAACTTTTTCCTTATTAATTTACCTGTTTCATATATGTGATTTTTTTGTCCATCGTCTACAAAATAATTCTGTTCAACTCTATTTCCAAATGTTTCAGTTATATTAGTTGCAACCTTTGCTCTATTAGACTCAAATGTTACAGTATTAGTAAATGTATCTTTGTCGTTAGGGACTACTATTAATATTTTTTCGTTATTAATAAAAGATTTATTGTTATCTCTTTTTATTATTTCTATTACAGTAGTTGAACCAGTTCCTGTTCTTGTAGTATGATAACCATTTGAATTAGTTAGCTCAGTTTCATTTAAAGAAGTATTAGACAATGCAACTAGAGCATAAGTTCTAGAAACAGCTCCAATGATTAATGATCCTTGAGGAATAATTCCTCCACCTGCTATGTTAATATTAATTTGATCAAAATGTGAAAATTGATTATCAACTGTTCCCTGTGATAAACCTTGAACTTTATGTATATCAGAATATATTAAAGTCATTTCTCTGTCGTTGGTAGTCCATCCATAATTTATAGAGGTAGATCTACTTGTACCGTTTCTTATCTTGACATAAGCATATTTTAATTTTTTTGTTATTTCATTTCCATCGTCAATTCTTGTTCTAACATAATCACCATTTGCTGTAGCTGTAGATAAAAAACTATCAGTAGTTTTTGGAGTTATAGAAATATTTCCACCTGTTCCAGCTATTACAGGAGGATTAGGAATTAGTACTTCAAAGTCATTATCAAAGACTTTAGAATCATCTCTAGCTGTTCTAACAATCCCAGGTACTATACCTAAAAGTTGACTTTTATTATTTTGTATTTTAGAATTGCTTTTTATCTTAGCATAAAAAGTTCCAGCCTTACCTGCTATATTAGTAATGTTGTTCCAACTATAACTTTCTACAGAATCAATTACTTTCTTTAAACTTTTATCTACAGATGAAGATATAGTTTGACCAACTCTAAAATTTTTATTATGATCTATTAATAAAATATCTGAATCACCTACCCAATTAGTATCTGCAGATCCAGTATTTTCTAACTCTGTGTAATATGCAGAAGTGTCGTTAATAGTTTTAATATCATATCCAATACCTAAAACGTGAGGGGTACCTTGCAATCTAAGTTTCTGAAAGAACTTAACGTCGTATAAGTAAAGTCTTATATCGTTAGTTGATACGTTTACTAAACTGTAAGCTCGAGCATAACCATATGTTTTATTATCTGAATCTTGAAGTAATAATCTGTTAGTATGTAAATGTGGATTGTTTGATGTAGCAGATACAAAACCTGGAAGTGCACTATTTGTTTCTATATTAATGTTTATAAATGGTACACCTGTTATGTCAACAGTTTCGCTATTAACTCTAAGAGTAGACTCGGGCTTAGGTGCAACTATAGATGTTTTACCTTTACTTTGAAATCTATCACCGTTCACATATGCTTTAATTCTATCAAAGGTGTATGCAAAAGTTGAGTCACTGTCTGTATAATTGTAAGTTAAATTTGTAGGTGAAATTTGATAGCTTCCTAAAGTCTCGTATATTCTATCACTGAAAGCTTTAGAAATACCTCCGCCTATATTATCTGTTGTAGATGTTTGTTGAATTGAAATACCATCTTGTATATTCATTACTTCAAAGAAGTTAGGATCAGTGTCTGCTGATAAAGATCTTATACCAAAAGCTAATGTTTGTTGTAATCTATGAGCACCAGGAGCTCCTTCATTTGAAGAACCTCTTGCGTTATCAAATAAACTTGTATCTGTATTTGGTGTTACTAATGTCTCTGAAACTGTAAAACCTAATTTTACATTTGGATTTTTTGAATTATTATCAACTACAACTGTTTGTTGTTTTACTCTAGTAAAAAAACCTTGAACATAATACACACCTTCTTCTATATGTGCAAGTGAACAAACACTAGTAGTTGAAAAGGTATTATATAACTCTGCTGTTAATTGTGGATTATCTGCTAATGTAGCATAAATGTATCCACCTGACAAATCAAACTCTGTTGATGTAATATATTTTACATACAAATTACCTACAGAAGTTATTTTATTAGTTCCAGTTGGACTAGACATAACAACAGCTTTAACTGTTCCTTCAGTATTAGAAATAACTAAATTTTCTAAATCTTGTATATTTGATAAAATAGAACTAGCTCTAGCTGTAGAAGCTGGAAAAGAAGTATTCGCAGAACCTGTTAAATCAATTCTTTTAGCTTTTTTATCAAATTGTATTTTAGCTCCAGTAACTCTTGAACCATCTTTTAACAAGAAGTCCCCAGTTCTTTTTATTTGTTCTTGTAAAATAGATGATGCTGTAGTTAATTCTCTAGCTTGTACTGGAAAGCCAGGTCTAAATAATACTCTTAAAAAATCTTTATTTTCATCAAAGTCATCAAAGTAAGGTGAAATGTTTAAATCAATATTTGCCATGTTCTATTTATATCACAAAGTTAAGATAAAATTAAACGATTCAATCTGATCTTTTGCTCTTCTTATTTTTGAACTTTTAATGTCCGTAAGCAAAATATCACCTGAATTGTATAAAATTTGTCTGTTATTAATTTTAGATATAGTCAAAGGATTACCAGAAACTGTTCCGGAAGTAGTAACAATTTTTACATTATCATCTACTACAAATGTATCTTTATCTTTTACTTTACCTAAATTTACATAGAAGTATTCTTTTTTAGATACATCTACAGCTACAATTCTACCAACTTTTGCTGTAGTACTATCGTAATTATTTCCAACAATGTCTGCTGTTGAAACAATATCTCCTATATTAAATGTTGTATTGCCTCCATCTGAATCACTTCCAATAAATGATTTACAAGCTACATAAAAATCATTCTTAGCAATTTTATTTGTTGAATTGTCAATTGGATTTCTTAACAACGAAACCATTCTAAAATCGTTTCTTGAAAATTTAACAACGTCTTCATCTGGAACATTTCTTATATTAATCATTACAGAATTTGAATTTAATTCTAATGGTGCATTAGTTCCATGACCTAAGCCAGGGGAAACATCTGTAGATAATCCAGCTGGTGTATTTGAACCAATCTTAACAATAGTACCTTCGCTGTAACCTTCTCCATAATTAATTAAACTAAATGAAAATTCACTATCATGTTTTTCTATTGAACCTGAAAATATTTTTGAGGGAATATTAGATGTAGAATTTTGAGCTGTTAAACTGATACTAGTAGGAATAAGTGAAAATGAACCGTAACTATTTCTAGCCCATACTTCCCAGTCACTGTCGTTAATTGATACATTGTAAATTGATCCAACAGATGAATCTCTTTGTACTTGGAATTGTTTATATTTAGACGTACCTACATTTAAATTTTCTATCTCGTTATCTTCAATTCTTTCTGGTATAGGAATAAATGATTCTGTTATAAATCTCAAACTATCTGAAGAATTAATTGTATACATATATTGCCAGACGTATTTGTCTGATGTAGTTATAGGCGTTGATTGATCGCCTGAAGGCGATGTTAAACTTGGAGACTTAGGAGCATGTAATACTTTATAAACATTAAGATTAGTAATACCTCTAATAACAGATGTAACCATTACATAATTGTTAACTAAATAGTTTGTTCCTGTAATCCAATTAACTCTAGGAACAACTCTTGTTATATTACCTTTTTGAAGCTTGTGAGCTGATATAGCATGTTGCATGTAATAACTTTTATCATCTGAATTAAATGTTGGATTTATTCCACCAGTAAATTCAGCATCACCATCTATTCCATCAGAATCTGTATATCTTTGAAGATCAGAATCATTATTAAAACTAACAAATGCATAATAAGCATCTAGGTTGTTTATATCTTTTAAATTATCTCTCACAGCTTTAGCTACAAAAGCATTGAAATTATTTGTTATTTTAGCTGTCATTAATCTCTTCTCAAGTTATTATACAAATTAGGATTCCTACTGTCTGAATCAATATAACTTAAATTAGTTAGTGTATCATAGTTATTTATTGGACTAATGTAAGCATTTTTCCAAACAATTGTATCAGTTGTATTCCAAAATTCTTTATTTACAGATGATTTAATTTTTGAATATATAGGTTCTAAATTATAATGGTTGTTAATGTATCTGTAATCTACACCTGTTGCATTAACATACGCAGAACTGAAGCCTTGTATTTCCCAACCTTGATTATTTTTTCTTTTTCTATGAATAGTATTCCACTTTTGTTCAAAAGCTTCTAAATTAAAAAACGTAGTTCCATTTACTGCATATGAAAATGAATCGTCCATTTTAGATGCATTGTTAAGATCATTTTGATGTTCAATTAAATATTCATAATTTCTTTTAGTCAATTGTTGTTTAACAAAATCTGAATCTGTATCTTTTAATTTTTTATAAACTATACCTTTAAAAATACTTGATTCTTCACTATCATTTACATAACTATTATCACTATCTTTTGTATAATCAAATCTAATAAAATTAATTGTATTTTGTTTTTCTGAATTAAAAGTCATGAAGATATTTGTTCCAGCCTTAAATTGTGTTTTACCTATCACAATGTTATATTGATCTGGATATCTATTTAAATTTTTATATTTGTAAAATTCATTTGAATAATCTGAATCTTTAGATTTGATATCATATGTTGAATGAATGTAATTTCTCTCAGAAATAAATTCTGAATTATCACTATCTAAAACTTGTGTTGATTTAGGATCAATAAAACCTATAGGTTCATAATCCCAAAAAGAATTACCAAATTCAGCTTCTTCGCCTTCTTCTAAATTTAAACTAGTGTTATCTGCTGTAATGCTTGTTCCATTTTCAAACGTAGCATTATAATAATTAAAAGCATTAGTAGAATATATTGATGTAGCTGCGTTTATAGCTCCTACATTTTCTGCTGCATTTAATGAATGATCAAGAGATCTATCAAAAGTAATTTTAAATGATTCACTTATATTTTCTACTTTAGCAGATTTTTTTGTTACACTGTTAACATCTGAATTAACATTAAGTGCACTTAACATATTCATACCAGCAGGATGTAGAGTATTTTTTACATATTCTCTCCAATCACTTATAGACAAATTAGATTTGATAACATAACTGTATACATCAAAGAAAAAGTTATCTCTTAAAACACCACCACTTAAAGAATTTAAAAATCCTTTTTCATCTAAAAATTGTTTTGAAGTTTGACCAGAACCTTCAAAAACTACACTAGCTTTACCTCTTTGATGATTTGCAATAACATTTTTAAATTTAAATTGCTCATCAATTGTAACGTTATTGGTCTCTTTATCGACAGGGACTAATCTTAAAATTTTATACCTATCTTTTTCAATATTATTAAGATCAGAATCAAAGGGAAAAATATCATCTGAATTAATAATATTTGTTTCTTTTATTTTTACAATATTTTTATCTTTACTTATAGATGCAACTTTACCTAAGAATTTTGTATTTTTAAATCTACCTACATTTTCATTAAGACCAAGAAAAGGTGTTTGTTTAATTTTCTTAAAAGCTATTGATCTATATTTGTCACTATCTTCGTATCTAGATAATATATCAAAGTGAAAATTATCTAAACCTTTTAAATTAGGGTCTTGAAGAAATATTCTCAATGTTTCAGAATCAGGATTTCCCTTTTCATCACTATCAATTACTTTAAACTTATATGTAGAATTTTGTTTTATCTCTCTGTCTAAAATATCTTTTAATGTATGGGCTAGCGAATCTGAATCTGTATGTCTAAATGTAAACTCACTATCAATCCATTGAAATGTATTAAAATCAAAGGAGTAAGGTATTCTTACTTTAACTAATTCACTATCTGTTACATCAAAATTTCTATTACTAAATTTAATACTAAATCTAAATGTATCACTATCAAATAGAAATCCATCTGAATCAGCTTCGAATTTTTGTATTCTAACAGTTTGTCCTTCGTTGAGATCTGTTTCGCCATGAATGTTAAAGTTCATTGGCATTGTAACAATCACGTGACCTTCAGAATCAAAAAAACCTTTATTGAAAAAATTAAAGTCATTAATTCTTCCTATACTATTTGAAAAAGGTACTATCTCGGCTCCATGACCAGCTCCTGATATTATTTTAACTTGTGGTAGTTGACTGTAACTACCTCCTTGTAAAATTGGTACATTAACATTTTGAAAATCGTTTGACAAATATCCATTTCTTAGTATACCTGTTCTAACATTATTATTATCAATACTTAAAATTCTACCTGCTGAATCTACTTCTGTTATAGTAGCTGAACCACCTGTTCCATAACCTTTTGAAGTAAAAATTATAGTATCATTTACACTGTAATCAATTCCTCTATTTTTTATAATTACAGATGTTACAGGACCGGAAGTTGTAGTCCTAACTGGAACTACAAATTTATTATTATTTTGTTTAACTGTAATCTCATCTCCGACATTATATAAACCTATTTCTGAATCTTCAATAGTTAAATTTTTTATTTGTCTTAAAACTCTTCCTGTGACATATTTGTTTCTATCATTTCTATTAATAATTATAATTTCTGAATCAGGTTGTTTATTGAAAGGAGCTGATGTAGTAATAGTAACTACTGAATTTAAACCAATTTTATTAATCTTTGATCCAAAAACAACATTAGCTATTTCACTATCGTCTTGTTCAATAAAAGAATTATTAAAGTCAACAGTATTAAGTACACCATCTGAATCATTAGATATAAATGTTAACACATCATTAGATACGTATGTTCCTTCAGATGCATCTAAAATTTGCTCACTTGGCTGTAAAATTTCTATTTCTTTTCCATATAAAAGTCTAAAAAAAGATTTAAAAGAATCTGGTGTACCTTTAGAAAGATACAAATCTCTTATTTTATTAATTATAAATCTATCATCAGCACCTTGAGGTGTTACAGATATTGGTAAAATATCTCTTTTAAAATATTCTAAAAAAGGTTCTAATGTTTTATCTGGATCTCTATATTCCTGTTGACCTTGTATCAAATCATTAGGATTAGTTAATTTTTTATATAAAGTTGAATCTGTTGATGAATCAGAATCATTTTGTTTCTCCATATATTCAAAATACACTTTAAGAAATTTCTCAAACAACTCATAGTTACTACGAATAAAATCTGGTATTTGTTCACTTATATGAGGATATATTCTTTTAGACATTATACACTTCTTGATTTGTTAAGTAAGTTAATTAATTCAATATTATCTTTTTCAACAATGTTTATTATTGAAGAATCTAAACTTATTCTTAGAATGTATTCGTTAAGAGAAAGAACATCAAAACTATCTGGTACAACTGTAAAATTTATATTTCCATCTATAGGATCAAAGTCTTTTATATCTAAAATACCTGAACCATAATCTATCGTCCCCGCTTTATTATTTGCATAAACCTTGACACCATCTAAATTATCAAACAATCTTATATTACCTTTACCATCATCATCAAAACCAGATGTAAAACTTTTACCGATTCTTGTAAAATTATTAGTTGATAATATACCACCTCTATCTGAATTAAATCCTAATAGTGGATGGTATAATGGGTTATTAAATCTAATTTGATATTTGTTTAGTTTGTTGTTTGTTACAGTTGAATCAAATCTTAAAGAAGTTCTTGTATTAATTGAAACAATTGATCTGTCTAATAACTTTATTTCTTCAGCTAAATTTTGTTCAAAGAAACTTTTTTTGAAATCACTTAATCTATTATTATTAAAAGAAGTAAATAATGAAAATATTTTTGATTTTAATGTTGACTCATTACTAGTCAATCTACTATTGTCATAAATTACAGTACTGTTTAACAATAATTCTATATAAGCAGGATCTAATATCTCAGGTTTAATATTAACAATATTAAATTTTTTTATAATGTTATTTTTTATATGTAGCTTTGCTGCTTGAGATAATTTATCACCAACTTTTGGTTTTATTGTAAGAAAGACTTTACCTGGCTTTCCTACTTCTTCTCCTCCATAAGCATTAATAGCTTGAATATCTGGAAAGTTTTTCTTGACAATTGTTTCATAATCATTAGCAGTAACAGCTCTATATTGTGACTGAAACCAATGTGGAGCATTGTCTTTAATTGATCTTTCTGTCTCAATTAAACTACCTCCATATGACATACCACTTGAAGCAATTGAAATATCTGATCTTCCTTTAACAGAAAGAGAGAATGATGAGATACCATTAGAAGCTTCACCAGCGCATGTTAAATAACTTACAATTATTTCATCACCAACATTAACTTTTTTTCCAATTACCCCATTACCTAATTTAAGTTTGTATTTTTTATTAGTTGTTTCTTCTACAAAAAATATTGTTGAAGAATTATTAATATTACTTATACTTTCATTCTCAGGATTCAGTAATGTATGTTTTATATTATTAACTCTTAATGAAATAGTCTGTGTATCTATATTATCATTTAATAGTTCGTATGTTGGGAAATTGACATTTGTATTGTCTTGTACAAATCTTTCAGTTAAACTTTTACCTTCATAAAAAATCATTTTTAGATTCTTTGAAGTTTCTCCTGATAAAAATTGAACTATATAATCTTGTGTAAGATTAAAAGTATATGAAGTATTACCACTAACAGCACTTAATGTTGAACCAACTGGAATTGTAAATGATCTTTCTGATCCAAGTCTAGGAACACTTATTGTAATTTCTACCTTCGAACATGTTGCAGATGTAGGAATATAATTCATTCCTTTAGCAATTGAAATTATATTTTCTCTTTTTTGAGCTGTGTTGATAAACATTTCGTTAATAGAAAAATTTGCTGTAAGAGCATTTAAATGTGTATTATAAGCTAAAATATCAATTAGTGAATTTAAGGCTGAACCTTTAAAATTATAATCTTTGAAATCATTGTCATCTTTAAAATGATCAATAATATCTTTTTTAATATCATCAAAATCTAAATTAGCTACCACTGGCTTGTTTACTGTTGCCATTATCTTAACCTTTCAAGTACTATATCAAAAGAATCAGTTTCATTTTTTTCTAGAAAAATAAAAGCAATTCTTATAAAAATTTGGTTTTGGTCTATGTTATTTGGAGTGTCATCAACTCTTATTGATGTAATTTGTATTCTTGGCTCAAAGTTTTCTATTGCACTTTTAATAGTATCTTGAATATAACTATTAGTTATTGGTCCAGATGGTTCAAATAATAATGCATTTACGTTACTACCTATTTCAGGATGAAAAGGTCTTTCTCCAAAGTTAGTCATAACGAGGTTCACAACTGATTGCTTAATAGCATTAGTATCAGATTTGGAACCTACGTCATTCGAAAGTGCTAATCTAGAAAAATTAAAATCTAAATCTTTATATACGTTTTTTCTAATAAATTTTTGATCATAAATAGACATGTTTTATTTATGACAGTTACCTATAGAAAATATGATCTCCTATACTAGTAATGTATTCCTTTGACTTATTCCACTTAGGATTTACGTAATTAGCGTGATAATAAAGCGCACCTTCTGTGAATTTACGTTCTGAGTTAAGTGCATCGTGTGCAGCAATCATTGAACTCTTCCAAGTTCCAGCATATTTTATCTCATCACTTTTTCCATCACAGAACCATGAAAATTGACATTTATTTCTAACAGGAACATCCTTACCATGTTCTTCCTTCCACCACTTACTCATTCTAGCTTGTTTGACTACACCACAAATAGTAGATGGATATTTTCTTGTTTTTACTCTATTTAAAGTTACTTCAGCAACTGCAACTTTTCCTGCATACGACTGATTGCCAGACTCAAAATAAATATTTTGTACTAGACAATATAATTCAGGTGAAGCTGTTTTAACTTCAATTGGTGTAGTAGAAAATATTATTGCCTTTGATATAAACAATGCTGCTAAAAATTCGTTCATTACTTTTCTCCTTGTTATTAACTATATACATTATCGCACATTCAAAACTAAAGTCAACAGTTAATTTAATTTATTTTTATTTCTATTTAGGTATAAATAAATCATGGCCAAAAATACTAGAAGAATCACAAACCAATTAGGAAGATCTCAAGTTACGGGATTAGTTGATAAGAATAATAACAACTTATTAGCTGACTCAGACGCTGATGGATTCGTATCATTTGACAATGTAAGAATAAATGGTGATCTTAGAGTGTATGGATCCCAATCGGTAGTCAATTCTTCAACTTTAACTATTACAGATAAAAATATAGTTATTGCTAAAAATGCTTACGATTCAGATCAATACAACAACGCTGGAATAACAATTGCAGACAGTGATGCATTATTTGAGAGAGGCACATCTCCTTCATTTCAATACAACGGTCAAAGAGATGCATGGATAGCTAATAGAAAAATATTAGTAAATGTTAATAAAGAACAAGCTTCAGATTCTGATTCCTTAATTACAAATGCATCATTCGAAGGTTCATTAGTAGCTTCACCTACTATAGTTTNACTTAAAAGTAAATTAGATTCTGATGATGGTAAACTACAATCACTACAGACACAGATAACAAGTAACGATGCAGATGTGAGTACAATTAAAAGTAGATTAGATTCTGATGATAATAAACTACAATCACTACAGACACAGATAACAACTAACGATGGTGATATATCAACACTTAACAGTACTGTTAGTAGTCATACATCACAGATAAACAGTGTAGTTAGTCAAACAAACACAAATACTACAGCAATAGATC
>JGI24005J15628_10000251_pt1 | contig 32785 bp, 34 predicted proteins | sample LinPmetageLP40_FD_15628 | JGI IMG/M metagenome (IMG submission 15628)
TAGTATATATGAAGGGTTACCTAATGTGATTTGTGAGGCGATGATAAACCAATGCCCAGTCATAGCATCACGCGTTTCTGACAATGTAAAAATATTAGGAGAATCTGAAGACCGAGGATTTCTATGTGATCCCTTATCGCCATTAGATATTTGCAAGGCTATAGAACGCCGCTTTTCTATCACACCAGACGCACTCACTGATATGACTATCGGCGCTAGAAAATTTGCTGAAGATAACTTTTCTCTATCGATGATGCTAGATAAATATGAAGAAGTCGTTAAGAAAATAAATCAATAAAAGTATATTAATAGCTATATGAAGACTACAACCAAACAAGCAAAAGTTTTTATAGTTGGAGGGTTTCCTCATCCAGATAAAAAGACATATGGAGGTCAAGTCACTGTATGTACTAAACTTCTTGAATCCTCATTTTCTGATTTATATTCAGTTAGTACGTTAAACTCATCGCAAACATCGAACCCGCCCCCCCANTTTCTTATAAGACTCNTATTTGCTGTCAAAAGACTTATTCTTTTCAATATTCNAATGATCTTTTTTAGACCAGATGTATCTATAATATTTTTGGGGGAGGGTACGAGTGCCCTTGAAAAAGGTGTGATGGTTTGTTTTGCGCGCTTATTTCAGGTTCCAGTGATGATTTTTCCTCGTGCAGGGGCAATAATAAATCAGTATCTATCAAAAAAATGGTTTGCAGCCTTTATCAGACATACTATCGGCCGCTCAAGCACTTTTCTTTGCCAGGGGTCATCATTTCAAAAATTTGCAATAAAAGAATTAGGTTTTAAAGCTTCGGATGCCCCCATAGTACCAAATTGGACAGCCTCGGAGGAATATCTCCATATTGGAGCTAGACGAAAATACCAAAAATCTGATCATAATCTTAAAATTTTATACCTAGGACATATGGAAGATTTTAAAGGGATTATGGATTTACTAGATGCTATTCTCATATTACGCGACACACAAATTAAGTTTCATATGATCTTTAGTGGAAAAGGTGGAGCGTTAGCTAGCGCCTATAAGTTTGTTGAGTTGCATAAGCTTAAAAGCTATGTGACCTTTACAGGATGGGTAGATCAAAAAGCAAAGGCTGTGTTGCTTGATACCTGCGAAATCTTTGTGCTACCCTCATGGAGTGAGGGGTTACCAAACTCAATGATCGAAGCAATGAGTGCAGGCTTAGCTTGCGTGCTTACAAGAGTAGGAATGATTGAGGACTATGTAGTAAATGGTCGGGATGCACTGGTTGTCAACCCAAGGAATCCATCAGAGCTTTCTGATGCAATAAAAACTTTACTCCTCGATCAGCTGGCTCGTGAAAGAATTTCAAAAAATGGTTCAATATTAGCGTCCTCTAATTTTACCTTGGAGAATGGCGTAAATTTACTTTCAGCTGAAGTTGAAAAAATTAAAAAAATCAATGATTTTCATACGTAAAAGGCCTCAAAAATGTTCAACGATAAAGTGCTATTAATAACCGGTGGAACTGGTTCTTTCGGGAATGCCGTGCTTAAAAAAATATTGCAATCTGAAGTAAAAGAGATTCGAATATTTAGCCGGGATGAAAAAAAACAAGATGATATGCGAAAACGCTTTAATCATCCTAAAGTAACTTTTTATATCGGTGATGTTCGTGATTATCAGTCGGTTCTTACGGTTACACGTGGTGTCGACTTTATATTTCATGCTGCAGCTCTAAAACAAGTACCTTCTTGTGAATTTTTTCCATTAGAGGCAGTAAAAACTAATATTTTAGGCACAGAAAATATTCTCGAGGCCGCAATAACTTGCGGCGTCAAGAGAGTAGTTTGCCTAAGTACAGATAAGGCTGTTCATCCTATTAATGCTATGGGTATCTCTAAAGCAATGATGGAAAAAGTTGCTGTAGCAAAGTCACGCAACAGTAATGAGACAACAATTTGTTGTATACGGTTTGGTAACGTCCTAGCATCACGCGGTTCGGTGGTTCCTTTATTTGTAAATCAAATCCTTGAGGGTAAACCTATCACTATAACTGATCCAAAAATGACAAGATTTATGATGACTTTAAGTGATGCTGTTCATTTGGTTCTTTACGCCTTTGAGAATGCTAATCCAGGAGACATATTCGTTCAAAAGGCACCCGCAACTTCTATTTATACTTTGACAAAAGCTCTTGTTGCCCTCATGAATTCCCCAGACCATAAAATTGAAATTATAGGTACCCGTCATGGAGAAAAACTTCATGAGGTTCTTCTAAGCAGAGAAGAAATAGTAGCGGCTGAAGATCGGGGAGGCTATTACCGAATACCTCCGGACTTACGCGACCTTGGTTACAGTAAATTTTTGGACCAAGGGGAGCCAAAAATATCTTCAGCACAAGAATATAACTCACACAATTCAGAACAACTAGATGTGAATGAAGCGAAAAATTTATTAATGAGTCTGAATTTCATTAAGTCTATAAAGCAAGGCAAATATGTTGACCCAGATACATGATTTAGTAGGAGCATATATATGCGTGTCTTGATAACAGGGTCACGTGGATTTATTGCCAAGAATCTTAAAGTGCGTCTTGAGGAACTGGATGGTTTCGAAGTGATAGAGTTTACACGTGATCATTCAGCGGAGATGCTAAAAAAAATAATACCTACAGTAGATGCCATAGTGCATCTTGCTGGAGAAAATCGCCCTAAGGATGAGGGTCAGTTTGATCTTATAAATGCAGGCTTAACAGAATCAATTTGTGAAGTCATTAAATCCACTGATAGATGTATTCCGATTATTTTAGCATCTTCAACCCAAGCTGAATTAGATAATCCCTACGGTAGAAGTAAATATAGAGCTGAACAAATAGTAAAAAAACTAAATACTGAAATAGATAATCCTGTATATATCTATCGATTGCCTGGTATTTTTGGCAAGTGGTGTCGTCCCAACTACAATTCTGTAGTGGCTACATTCTGCTTCAATATAGCTAACAAGAAACCTATAAGTATTAGTAATAATACTTCAGAGCTGCCACTAGTTTATGTGGATGATCTAATAACAAGTTTTATAAAGACCCTAGAAGATATGCCTTCCGGGCTATGTTGGCCTAAAATAGCACCTCAATACCATATCACAATAAAAGAGCTATCAGCTCAAATTAAAGCTTTTGATGATACACGTACGAAAAATGTTTCTGAATCTGTCGGAAAGGGTCTGGTTAGAGCACTTTATGCCACTTACATAAGTTATCTACCAAAAGAAAGGTTTATTTACGATCTAGCTGAACATAGTGATGAGCGTGGAGTATTTGTTGAGTTTCTAAAAACAAAGAACTCTGGTCAGTTCGCTTATTTTACCGCTCATCCAGGAGTGACACGTGGTGGACATTACCACCACACTAAAACTGAAAAATTCCTTATAATTTCTGGTACAGCAAGATTTAACTTTCGCAATATCCAGACTAATGAAACATATGAATTAGTTTCTTCAGAAGCAAAACCCCAAATTATCGAAACAGTTCCAGGGTGGACCCATGAAGTTACAAATATTGGGGAAAACCAAATGATTGCTATGCTCTGGGCAAGCGAGATCTATGATAAAAACAATTCTGATACTATAGCTTGCAAGGTTAAATATGAAAAAAATTAAAGTGATTACTGTTGTTGGCACTCGTCCAGAAATAATACGCTTATCTCGAATAATACCTACTCTTGATAAGTATTGTGACCATATATTGGTACATACAGGACAGAACTACGACTTTAACCTTAACCAGGTATTTTTTGATGACCTTGATATCCGAACACCAGATCATTTTCTTGAGAGTACTCAAGATAGTATCGGTACAGCCAACACTATTGGAAATATAATTTCATCGATTGATGTGATTCTCGAAGAAACTCAGCCAGACGCTATGCTTGTTCTTGGGGATACAAATAGCTGTCTGTCTGTTATTTCTGCAAAGCGCCGAAAAATCCCAATTTTTCATATGGAAGCTGGTAATCGTTGTTTCGATTTACGAGTCCCAGAAGAAACAAATCGTCGCATAGTGGACCATACTGCTGATATTAATTTGACCTACAGTAATATTGCTCGAGAATATCTATTGCGCGAGGGTATTTCTCCTGACTGTGTGATTAAGGTTGGAAGCCCGATGTTTGAAGTATTGAACTACTACATGCCTAAAATTGAATCATCTGAGGTACTTTCTCGCTTAAAACTAACTAAAGAAAAGTACTTTGCGGTAAGCATGCATCGAGAAGAAAATATTGAATCTGAACATTCGTTTAATAAGCTAGCTGAGATTTTGAATTCTGTTGCAAAAGATTATGGTTTACCTGTCATCGTATCGACCCATCCGAGAACAAAAAAACAAATAAACAAGCTTAATATTAAATTTAACTCATTAATAAAATTTCAAGAACCAATGGGATTTCATGATTATATTTATTTGCAAATGAACGCTAAGGCAGTCCTATCAGATAGTGGAACAATTACTGAAGAATCGTCTATTTTAAATTTCCCTGCTTTAAATATTCGAGAAGCACACGAACGGCCAGAAGGAATGGAAGAGGCTTCTGTCATGATGGTTGGTCTAGAGACGCAAAGAGTAAAACAAGCACTTGCTATACTTGAACATCAGACGCGTGGAGAGGATCGTTGCTTAATGCAGGTTAAAGATTATAACTCACCGAACGTAAGCGAAAAGATTGTACGCATAATCCATAGCTATACAGACTATGTTAATCGCGTAGTTTGGAAGAAATACGAATAAATGCGAATACTGATAGTTACACAATATTTTTGGCCTGAAAATTTTAGGATAAATGACCTGGTTTTAGAGCTTAAGAATCGTGGCCACGTGTTGACAATTTTGACAGGTAAGCCCAATTATCCATCTGGAAAAATCTATATGGATTTCAAAAAAAATCCAGAAAATTTTCAAGAATATTGTGGGGTTGAAGTAATTCGTGCGCCAATACTTGCTAGATCATCAGGTTTTTTTCGTTTAGGTTTAAATTATTTGAGTTTTTTGATTGGAGCAACATTTTTTGGTACTTGGAGCTTACAAAAAAAATCCTTCGATTTAATTTTTGTTTATGGCCCGTCTCCAATCACAGTTGCTTTGCCAGCAATTTTTTTAGCCAGAATAAAAAAAATTCCAGTTGTTTTTTGGGTCCTAGACCTTTGGCCTGAGTCTCTATCTGCAGTAGGCGCTGTTCACTCGAAAAATATTCTTAAATTGACAGGTTGTTTGGTAAGGGTTATTTACAAAAACTGCACTCTTGTTTTAGGTCAATCGCAATCCTTCGTTTCACGAATTGCACTTTATTGTAAAGATAAATCTAAAATACGCTACTACCCTAGTTGGGCTGAAGATATTTTTAATTCTAAGCCCAGCAAGGCGCCAGAAGTTCCCATAAAGACTAATTCTTTTAATATAGTTTTTGCTGGGAATATTGGTGAATCTCAGGATATGCCGGCTATTCTGGATGCTGCGCAAATACTTAAATCTAATAGCAATATACGTTGGTTGATTATTGGAAATGGTAGCAAATATAAATGGCTACAAGCAGAGGTTACGCGACGCAATCTAGAAAGCCAGATATTGACTCTCGGTCGTTATCCAATAGAACGTATGCCATCTTTTTATGCCCATGCTGATGCCTTACTTGTTACTCTCAAAAAGGAACCAGTATTTTCTTTAACGATCCCCGCAAAACTTCAATCTTATTTGATGGCTGGTATACCTGTGCTGGGAATGCTCGATGGAGAGGGTGCAAAACTTATAAATGATGCTAAGGCTGGAATCTCCTCTCCTGCAAGCGACCCAGAAGCTCTTGCGTCGTCCGTTCTTCAAATGATATCAAAAAGCTCCTCAGAAAGAGACGAGATGGGCAGACGAGGGAGCGAACACATCAAAAAACAGTTTAATAGAAGTTTACTCATTTCTAAGCTAGAAGATTTTTTTAATGAGGCTATTTCTTTGTATAAAGGAAAAAATGTCAAATAAAGATAACTATTTACAATCTTTTAAGAGATTAATTGGGTGGGTAAGCATTACGCCTCAGCCTATATTGGCGCTACCACGTTACGCTAAGCTTATGATTGCTGTAACAGTCGACATAAGCTTATGTATTATAACTCTATGGCTCGCGCTTTATTTACGGTCTGATGAATTCATTATGCTTACCGGGCCAGTTTTTTTAGGTGCAGTGCTCTCAATAACAATAGCCCTCCCAGTTTTTTTCATTCTAGGTTTGTATAGAACAATATTTCGCTATTCTGGTGTATCAGCTATTTTAAGTATATCTCGCGCTTTAACAATATACGGCTTACTTTATGCAACGGTAGTTATGGTGATTGGAGTTAATGATATCCCCCGAACAGTTGGTATTATACAGCCACTACTACTTTTTTTTGCTATAGGGGGCACGAGAGCGGTTACGAGATACTGGCTGGGTGGCTCAACAGAACCACAGTTATTATCTTTATCCACCCATAAAGCACTAGTATATGGAGCTGGTGTTGCTGGCCAACAACTTGTGTCTGCGCTAAAAAATAGCTATGAGACTCAAGTAGTAGGATTTTTAGATGACGACAATCGATTATTTGGTCATATTCTAAGTGAACAGTCTATTTTTGATCCTCATGACTTAGGCAATTTGATTGAATCAAAGAGAGTAACGCATGTTTTTCTAGCTATTCCTTCAGTCAACCAGAAAGATCGNAATAAAATTTTNAANAAACTAAGTAAATATAACGTTTCAGTTCGAACGCTTCCAAGCCTGTTTGATCTTTCTGGGCGTAAAGTGAGCTCCTCGGATCTTCGTGAGCTGGATGTAGATGACCTTTTGACTAGGGATATTATTGCCCCCAGCCATATTTTGCTTTCAAAAAATATAGAGTCAAAAGTAATTTTAGTAACTGGTGCAGGAGGTTCAATTGGGAGCGAGCTTTGTAGACAGATTATTAAGCTCAAACCTAAAAAATTATTACTTATAGATATCAGCGAGTGTGCTCTTTATACAATACATTCTGAGCTTGAGTCTATTTTAGCGGACCTCGATGAATCTGCGAATTTAATCATACCCTTATTAGCCTCAGTACAAGATGAAGACAGGATGACTGAGATTATAGATACGTGGAAACCTTCTAGTGTTTTCCATTCGGCTGCCTATAAACATGTACCATTAGTAGAGCATAATGTAGCAGAAGGTGTAAAAAATAATGTTATAGGCACCCTTGTTATTGCTCAAGTTTCTATGGAAAAGGGTGTATCCGACTTTGTGTTAATCTCAACTGATAAAGCGGTAAGACCAACCAATATAATGGGAGCAAGCAAGCGTTTATCTGAACTTTGTGTTCAGGCTTTATTTAATAAACAAAAAAAGAATAAAAATACAAAATTTTCTATAGTGAGATTTGGAAATGTTTTGGGCTCATCAGGCTCGGTTATCCCAAAATTCAAAAAACAGATATTAGATGGCGGTCCGATAACACTGACACATTCCGATGTTATGCGTTATTTTATGACGGTTACAGAGTCAGCTCAGCTAGTTATTCAAGCGGGTGCTATGTCAAAAGGCGGGGATGTATTCGTGTTAGATATGGGGCTGCCTATAAAAATTATAGACCTAGCCCGAAGCTTGATAGAGCTTTCTGGATTATCTGTTCGTGATAAAAATAATCTTGCTGGTGACATTGAGATTCAAATAACAGGGCTGCGACTTGGAGAAAAGCTTTATGAGGAGCTACTGTTAGGTGAAAACCCTCAACCAACATCTCATCCTAAAATTAAAAAAGCACAGGAACCATATATTCCTTGGGATTCATTAAAAATTGACTTAGATATACTTAAGGTTCTGCTTAATAATGCTAACGTTGAAGTAATAAGCACGTTACTGCAAAAGCTAGTTACAGGCTATAAACCCAATAGCAAAATCGTCGATTGGGTTTTTACTAAACAAACAGATCTTCATCATAAGAAAATAAATTAATAGATATAACTATAGCCTCTTCTTTTTTAAACCCTACCTGTTCTATTAGAGCTGTAGGGTTTTTTTATGCCCCGAGATTGCCCATATCGCAAAAAAGATGTTATCGTGACATAAAATTTTTTTAAATTTTATAGGACGCTTCTGATGATGAACTCAAGTTGGTTGGTTATAATGACTAAACCAAGAATGGAGATTGAGGCAAAAAAGCATCTGATTCGTCAGGGTATAGAGGCTTATCTGCCACTATGGAAAGAGCTAAAGAAGCGATCAGGTGCTTGGGAAACAATCGTTTCACCTATGTTTTCTCGATATTTGTTTGTCAGACAATCCTACGAAGATCAATCTCTATCATCAGTTCGATCAACACGTGGCGTCAGTGGATTAGTGCATTTTGGTAAAGAACCAGCTTGGGCCAGCGATAAATTAATCAATGATATTCGTGTATTTGAGTCGACACAGATTAATCAGACGGATCAGCTTAAGCCTTTCAAAAAGGGTGACCAGGTAATAGTCATGGATGGACCATTTAAAGGAGTCTCAGCTAAGGTATTCTCATCAGATCAAGAGCGAGTAATTTTGATGCTTCAGGTGTTAGGAAACTTCCAAAAAATCGAATTTAAAACAGGCATATGCCAAAACTGTTAAATGTTAATAATTAATAGATTATTTTTCTCACTTAAAGTCTTAAGTTTGAAAATTCTTTTCCGAGAAGATATTTTAAGTCGTAGATAACATTTATTGTCGAAGCAAAACTTGCAATTTTCTTCGCGCCCATCTCTTTAAATTTATCATGAGCGACAGCAATGATGATAGCATCATAACTATTGGATTCAGGCTCATTAATCACTTTTATCTTATATTCTTTTTCTGCAATATGACTATCCACCCATGGATCATAAACTTCAATTTGTGTACCAAGTTTTTCTAGTTCCTTGATGATATCTGTTACTTTTGTGTTACGCAGATCTGGGCAGTTTTCTTTAAATGTTAGCCCCATGATTAGAATCTTTGAGTTTTTGATATTTATTGATTTTTGTTCCATTGCTTCAATGAGCTGAGATGAAATATATTTACTCATTCCATCATTCATCTTTCTGCCAGCAAGAATAATCTCAGGACTATAACCAATAGATTGGGCCTTATGGGTTAAATAATACGGGTCAACACCGATACAGTGTCCTCCTACTATACCTGGACGAAAAGGTAGAAAGTTCCATTTAGTTCCAGCTGCTTCAAGTACTTCTTGCGTATCTATATCCATCTTATTAAAAATAATAGCCAGCTCATTTATTAGAGCAATATTTAAGTCTCTTTGTGTATTTTCTATGACTTTCGCAGCTTCAGCGACCTTGATACTGTTTGCCTTGTGTGTTCCTGCAACGATTATATCGTTGTAAAGACTGTCAATTAGGTCAGCAATCGCAGGCGTTGAACCAGATGTTATTTTTTTAATATTTGAAATACGATGTTCTTTATCTCCAGGATTAATTCGTTCAGGACTATAACCGCAAAAGAAATCTATATTAAATTTTAAGCCAGAAAATTTCTCAAGAATTGGAACACATTCTTCTTCTGTAGCACCTGGGTAAACTGTTGACTCATATATGACAATATCCCCATTTTTTATTACTTTACCGACTAGTTCACTGGCTTTTAGTAGCGGAGTGAGGTTTGGATTCTTTTTATCATCGATTGGGGTAGGAACTGTAACTATAAAACAGTTTGCTGATTCAAGGTCAGATTGTGTTGTTGAAAAGGATAAATTCTTCGCATTTTTGAGCTCTTCTAAGGAAACTTCGAGAGTTATATCAATACCTTGATTTAGCTCCTCAATACGGTTTTGATTAATATCAAAACCTATTACCGAGTATTTTTTCCCAAACTCTACTGCTAGAGGAAGCCCAACATATCCAAGACCGATGATAGCTAATTTAAGTTCTTGGACCAGTTTTGGGTTACTAAGGCTCATTTTTTTCTCTTAATTTATATATTCTTTATGCTTTAGCACTATTTCTCGAGGAGACTTTGCCATACCACTCAAGGGTTCTGATATTTTCTTTTGGTATTCTTCTTTTAACCCATTTAGAAAAATCAATAGCGACATAAGCGGTAATATCAGCCATAGTAAAATTATCACCAGCAACAAATTCATTTTCTGTTAGGTATTGTTCTAGCCAAATATAAAAATTATCGAGTGTATTTTGACCTCGCTGAACAAGACCCTCTATCGCTGAAGTTCCATCACGTCCAGGAAGGCTTCTAAATGTAAAACGTTCATTTATAGCATCATTTCGAAATGCTTCTGATATGGCAATCATGCCATCAAATTCCATTTTCCGTTGATAGCCAACAACTCTAGCTTTTTCTAGTGGAGTGGACCCAAGTAATGGGTTTTTAGGATAGATTTCTTCCAGATATCTACAGATAGCCATTACTTCATCTATCCTCGTACCATCATCAAGCTCTAGAACAGGAAGCAAACCCCTAGGGTTGATAGACAAAAAGCTTTCTGAGAGATTTTCACCACCGATTATATCAACTTCAACCTTTTTTATATCCAAACCTTTTTCGGCTATAAACATTCTAGCGCGCCTTGGATTTGGCGCTATGTCACAATCATATAGAATCATTGTCTTTATTGTCCTTTCTAGTTTACTTTAAATATTTATAAATGAATTTTCATTAAGAAGGGTACACTTTTTTATATATTTATGAAATTGATTTTGTTCTCTTACAAATGAGTTAAAATTATTAATAAAATAACTTTCCCACTAGTAGTGGTATAACTGTTTCTACTTTGTGTATCCGTCTTCCTAAGGACAGGTGTTCAAATCCGACTTCGATAAATTTATGAAGCTCATACTCTGTAAAACCACCCTCAGGACCTATAGCAAGAATCGTATTTCCTTCAATTTCTTTAGGAAAAAATTTAGTTTCACTAGGATGGGCTATTAAAGCGCGAGTTTCTTTGGCTATCAATATAAGTTCATCCTCTAAGAATGGCTTAAAACGTTTTCTTATAATCACCTCAGGCATCTGTGTTTCACAGCTTTGCTCTAAACCAAGCAATAACTGCTCATGTATATTATTTGCAATCAATAGAGGCGACTGCCAGTAGCTTTTCTCAACTTTCCAAGAGTTTATTAGATAGAGTTTTTTGATCCCAAGAGAGGCAACAGTTTGTAGAATTTTTTTTAAAATTTTAGGCCTAGGGAGGGCCATCACAAGAGATAAAGATAGAGGCACAGGTGGTGCTTCTTCTAGTGAAACCTCTAGTGTTACACACATAAATTCAATATCTTTTACAATTGCAAAACCTAATTTTCCGTTAATGAGACCCGCATTTATAGTGCTACCAATAGATAATTTTTTTATTTCTAGCATATGTTTTGCACGACGATCACAGACTTTGACAGTATTTTCATTTAAAAAATCTTCATTTTTTAAAATTAGTATATTCATTCAAGAGCACCTTAATGGACAATCATTTAAAGCTTCACACATAACTAAATTGAACCTTTATCTGATAGAGATTTAGTAATATCTCTTAAAACTATAGTTAATTACCATGCCCCCAGTAATTTTTTAAAGGATCATTGTCTTTTAAGGACTGAATGATAAACTCTGCAAGTCTTTTACCGCTTAACCATGCTCCCTCAACTCTTCCATTATTAAGCCAGTCCGAACAAATACCAAGATTATTTTCTTCATCCCAAGCAAAGGTTGTGTCTAGTGGTTGGGTTGAGTCTGCATACCGCCATAAATGTGCTTGAGACTGGTTGGGAACAGAGCCCCCAAGAGCAATAAACTCTTTTACGAGAAGCTCTGTGGCTTCTTCTCGTGATATATCAAGATGTGATTCACTCCATTCCGATGTTGCATGAAGAACCCAGGCCTCCGTCATACCTCTTTCTGGTTTGCTGTTATTTCTAGCAATCCATCTTAATGGACCTCCGTTAATGAAAGCAGCATCAAAATTTAAGTTAACTTTTTCTTCGAAATTGAGCATTACAGCCCAAGTTCCGGACATTTTCACGCTTTGGGAAATTTCAGTAAGTTTAGGTGAGATTTCTTTAAATAATTCTGCAGCCTGGGGAGCAGGAATAGCGGCAATTATGATATTAAAGTTACCCTCTATGACTCCAATCTCCTTACTTTTTAGTGACCATCGGGGATAACTTTGAGGTCTGATGTAAACAGAATCTATAGTTGTTCCTTTTTTAACAGAAAGACCCCTAGAAATAAAGGTGGCTGGAGTTGTCATCTTAGGAGTACCTACAAAACGTTCCACAGAGGTACCATTATTATTAGCAGTAAAAATGGATTTTTTAAAAGATTTAAGCTTCTCTATACCTATATTTACCCAGCTGTTAAATTGGTTTTTTTTGGCAGATATTTCGTTTTCTTTTAAATTATCTAAAACCGCTATTTTTGGAGACCATATCTTTGCAACATCCGCACCAACCCATCTGTCTACTTCTTGTTTAAAATCAGGATTTTTAACAGTAAAATATTGAGCGCCATGATCAAATTCTGAAAGATCATTGCGTCTAGTGGCCATTCGTCCAGATAGGTTTCGACCCTTATCGAATACCTCAACATGATAGCCAGCTTGTTCTAAAGTTTTGGCACAGGATAGCCCCGATATACCTGCACCAATAATACCAATCGATTTTGTTTGCAACCTAGGCGCTGTACTATCCATTACTCTGACCACAAAGAGTGCTCCCATTCTTTAGTTTGTTATAAGATTTCAGTATAATTATGGTTATATACGAGTTTTTTCTATGATTTCCTCATTTTTTTGACAGGAATGAGTGTTATCTTGAATATCTATTTTACATCGATACTTGTATAAAACGAAAATTTCTATTCTGATTTACATAGTATTACTCTAAGCCGATAATCGTAAAATAAAGAGCACAACATGACAAATTTTTTTAATGATAAATCTACAAAAGACATCTTATTTTTTGATGGTTCCTGTCCAATGTGTACTAAAGAAATAAAACTACTAGAGGACATAAATGACGGGGGTCTTGCTTTTATGGATGTACATAAGTGTGAAATAGATGACAGCATGCCATCACAATTAGATATGCTTAAAGTTCTTCATCTTAGGACTGCTGAAGGGGTGTGGATCAAAGGAGTCGCTGCAACAGTGCAGGCTTGGTCACATACCAACTGGGGGTGGGTTTTTAAGCCTTTGTTATGGCCCCTCATCAACTATGTTGCTGGATATGCATATAATATATGGGCTGAAAAAAGATATCGTCGGCTTTATGACTGCGATACATGTGTCGGTAACGATAAGTGAATATCGTCGTAATTGGTGGTAGCGGTGGTATAGGTATGGGGCTCGTTAAGGCTATACTTAAAAATAATCAAACTTGTACTGTTCATGCCACCTATAGAAAGATCTGCCCTGAATTAAATGATGATAGGCTCAATTGGCACCAACTTGATGTTACTAAAGAAGAAGACTTTAAGAGCCTTTCAGCTGACCTAAAAAAAATAAACTGGATAATTAATTGCGTCGGTATGCTTCACACAAAAAAAAGGGGACCAGAAAAGGCAATTCGAGCTATCGAGCCAGATTTTTTTCTTGATAATTTTAGAATCAATACACTGCCAACTTTATTAATAGCTAAATATTTTTCTAGATCACTTATTGGATCTACGGCAACAATTTTTGCTGTTATTTCAGCGAAAGTTGGGAGTATTGAGGATAATAGATTAGGTGGTTGGTATAGCTACAGAGCATCAAAAGCAGCCTTAAATATGGCCATAAAGACATTATCACTTGAGTGGCAATACAAAGTTCCAAATTGTTGTGTCGCTGCTCTTCATCCAGGTACAACTGATACTCAACTATCTGCTCCATTTCAAACAAATGTAGCCACAAAAAAACTTTTTAGTTCAGATCAAACAGCAACATTACTTCTTGAGGTTATATATAGTCTTAACTCAAAAAATAGTGGAAGATTTTGGAATTGGGATGGTAAAGAAATACCCTGGTAAAAATAAAGCCTTCAACATATATTGAAGGCTTTTAGATTTAAGGATAGTGGATAACTAATAAAATTTAATTGCTTATTACGACATCAACTTGGACAGGGTCTGCACCCATTTTTACAGCATAAGCTTTTGAACTATTGAAGCTTGTATCGACGGAAACTGAATCAGTTAATTTAATCCTTATGTTAACTTGACTTGTTGGCGTGAGTCTTTTGGGAGCCGCTGTATCAATCACAAGTAGCATTCTCGCTGCGTTAGTATGCGTCGTAGCGGTTGTGGTATTGTCATCTTGCATTAATTTCGCCCACATTGCATTACCACCAACTTCCATTGACTCAGCATTTACAGCCCTAAAAGCTTCAGCACCCTCTTCTTCACCAAGAGTATCAAAAATTTCTGTAGTAAATGCTGGAGCTGCGTCATCTGCGTCACCACATTGCATGCCTCCATCGCTTGAAGACCCCTTATTATCGTAGTCAGTGCCAAATGAACCGAAAGAAGTGGTGTGTGCAACAGACCAGCAAGTGGTCCCTGTTGTTTCCCCATCACCGTTTGGATTTGAGAAAAGAGCTGCACTATATTCTTGCGTATGCTTTATATTAAAGGTATTGCTTAATAGCATTACGATATAATTATATACTCCAGCGGTTGGCGCAGAAGTAATGGGTAGAGATTGTTTAATTCCAACACCTTCAGTCATTGTATGAACTACACCGCTAGTATCATCGATGAAGTATTCGCAGCTTGAAAAATTATTAGCAGTAAAAGGATTTAATTTGCATAGACCAAATTTATATATAGTGACTCGGTAAGCGTCTGGTATTTCGGAACATTGATCACCAGTTTGAGTACCGTCTGTACTTTTAAAAGTATGGTTATCGCTATTTAGTGGTGAATAAACTTTAATAATTTTACCGGTAGTTTTCTCGCAAGGTCCATCAATTTCTGCCATTGTTAAAGATGACAGAAGCATTAAAGGCATTACCAGAGTTATTAGACCTAGCTTGTTATTCATTATTCTATTCCTTAAGCTATCTTTAAAAATTAAAAATATATCTAGTTATTGTAAAAAGTTAGAATGCAGAAACTGTTACACCATTACCTTTCATTTGTTTGTATATTAAATTAGTTCGGCGTACTTTTTCATAACGCTTCGATTCCATATCGCCAAGCTGGTATGCAACAGAACTAATCAGAGGTACAGTATTATCTGACTTCTTAAACCAATCCGTCAGATTAACATTGATCCTGAAAAAATTAGCATCACGATTTGTGTTGCTGCTAGTGGTGCTATAATCTGTTCGACCAAATTCTATTTCTAGGCCCCTCAATCCGGGTGGAGTTGCACGTATAGTTAGATTGGTCCCAGAAATATCTTTAACACCAGCTACCTCGCTATCCCACTGAAATGCTTGAGCGAAGAAATAAGCCCAGTTTATATAAGGTAAAGGGATACCAATCTCAATATCACGTCCATCTAAGCCATGTTCCTCTAAACCATCACGACCATCTCTCCAATCAGTTAAGCTCTCATAAAAGTTTGCATTTAGCTCACCAACAGTGGTCCTTGCTTCTAGACCTATACTTGCTCTTTGGTGATTATATGGAAATTCATGATCATAAAATGCATTGATGCCTAACAATAATTTTTTGTCTAACTGGAGACGACGATAACCAACGCCTAAATTAATAGTTGTTCGGTTATCAGTGTAGTAGATACTGTCTTGTGTGAAAAATGTATTTATCGTATCGCTTGGATCTGAAAGAGGCGCTAATATTAGAATGCTTGAGGTTGGTTTTTCACCGTTCAGCATATCAAGCTCTAGTTCAACGGTTGGAAAATACCTTTCTAAGTAAGTTTGTGTAATTTCTTTGCCTTTGTCGCTCAGGTTTCCAGCTATAGTACTTTTTACTGAATTGAGATTAAGCTGCTTAGCCTTTTTTGTAATATCTTTGAAAGTGTTAAGCGAAGTATTAGAGGGATTACCTCCAGCTAAAATCGTAGTTCCAGGAGCTACTGAAAATGGTTTATTATTAGAGAGCTCGGCATAAGAAGACGAGGAGAAAATAATAGCTAAATACACAACAAAATATTTTACGCTTTTGATACAATCATGTTTCATTTGATGCCTTCTGTATTNATTTATTCTNGAAAGTAATTATTAGCATTCTTTTTGGGAATGTATTTATTTCATTATAGNCTTGGATGGACGAATTAACAAACTGGTTAAAATATATNTAAACATATTAATTTTATTCATAACATATAGTTANGGAATTTAGCAAACGAGCATTGCACATAATTTATTGATTTCATCAAAATGAAAATAATTAAAAACTCAATGAAGAATTACGGATAGGTATGGATCGAAAAAAAAATTTAGCAATCATTGGCTCAGGTGTTTCGGGATTAAGCGCAGCTTATTTCTTAAAAGACAATTATAATATAACAGTTTACGAAAAAAATGCTGTTTTTGGTGGACATAGCAGAACTATATCTGTTTTGACTAACAACAAAGCAAAGGTTGATGTTGACACTGGTTTTATTGTTTTGAATGATCGCACTTACCCACTTCTTAATAAACTCTTGAAAGATTTGGAGGTTCAGATAGAAGACACGGAGATGTCATTCGCTATATCCGCTAATGATGGTCAATTAGAGTGGGCTGGCTCATCTCTCAACACGCTTTTTGCCCAGCGAAAAAATTTATTTAATATTAGTATGCTAAGAGGCGTGATGGATATTATAAAGTTTAATGCTAAAGCAAAAGATTTTATAAAAAAATCTCCTAATTTATCGCTCGGTGAATTAATTAAAAAAATGAATCTAAGATCATGGTTCCGAGATTATTATATTTTACCAATGGGCGGAGCAATTTGGAGCTGTCCATCAAGTACTATGTTAGATTTTCCAGCCACCACGTTTGTTAGTTTTTTCGATAATCATGGCCTACTAAGCATCAAAAATAGACCTCAATGGCATACAATAAAAAATAAAAGTAAAGAGTATGTTAAAGCTCTAATCCTCTCTATTAGTAAAAATAACACCCTTAAGAAAAATTGTAATATTGAATATATTGATTGTTTAGACGGTAAAATCCAAATAAAAGAATGTGATAATAATCCAGTTGTTTACGATGAAGTTTTATTTGCGTGCCATCCAGTTGAAATTCTGCCTGTTTTGAAATCTATAAATCCAGCAATGCAAAATGCGCTTAAAAAATTTTCTAGAGAAAAAAATATAGCGTATACACATTTTGATTCTAAGCAAATGCCGAAAGAAAAGAAATGTTGGAGTAGCTGGAACTACCTTTACAGAAAAGGAGAGGAGGCTAGTAGGGTCGCTGTGACATATTGGATGAATAAATTACAGCATATTAATCCTAAAATACCTTTATTTGTGACTCTAAATCCAATATCACCTATTCCTGAAGAAAAAATATATGATACACATGAATTTTACCATCCAGTTTTTGATCAAACTGCAATAGATGGTCAATTAGCACTAAATGAAACTCAAGGTGATAGCCATGTATGGTTCTGTGGTGCATATTTACGTTATGGTTTTCATGAAGATGGAGTATGGAGTGCAGTAGAAATTTCTAAGAAAATAAAAAAAAGTGATATAGCTTGAATAATTCTTTCCTAGTCAAAATGAAAATATTTCATAAAAGACATACTCCTGAAATATATGAATTTTCTCATAATATGCTTTATGTATTACTAAATCTAGGCTCTCTATCCCCCTCTAAAAAGAATATATTTTTTTCGATAAATAAGTTCAATTTATTTAGTGTACTTTGGAAAGATTATGGCTTTGAAAAATTTATAGACCCCGAGTTATATATCTCAGGTATTCTTGATGAGTACGATATAGATCCTAGTAATGCCCATGATATAAAGCTTTTGACCATACCAAAAGCACTAGGGTGGGGTTTTAATCCTGTAAGTTTTTGGTTATGTTTTGATAAAGATAAAAGTTTAAAAGTTGTTTTAGCTGAGGTGAATAATACCTTTAATGAAAGGCATGGATATTTATGTTTTGAAAAAGATATGAGTCCAATTAAATATACAAACACAATAAGACACCCCAAGGTATTTCACGTTTCACCTTTTTGTCAGATTAAGGGACAATATAATTTTAGGTTTGATGTTAATGAAAAAAATTTGAAAATTGATATTAATTATGTAGATGAAGATAAAAAGTTGATTTCCACAGCTATCACTGGAAATATTGTTCCATTCAATAATAGAAACTTGCTTCCGCACATACTTAGCTTGCCCTTTATAGCTTTTAAGGTAATATTTTTTATTCATTTTCATGCATTTAGGCTTTGGATTAAAAAAATTCCTTTCGTCAAGAAACCAAAAAAAATTAATAAAAACATTACCTAGAGTAAAGAAATATGAGTAATAAGTATAAGGATACATTAAAAATTCTTTTCGAAAAAGCCGACATTGGACAGCTGACTATTCGTTTACCTAGTTCAGAGGAATTAATTTTCAACGGAGATATCGATGGACCGAAATGCGATATGATAATCCATGATTGGCGAATTATGGGTATGTTGACAAAAAGAGGGGATATTGGCTTAGGAGAGGCTTACCATCTAGGCTTTTGGGATAGTTCTGATGTACCCGATTTTTTAACTTATTGTAGTTTAAATTTAAGTAGTATAAAAAATAAAGGACAAGCGAGTTTTTTTAATAAGATATTTTTTTACTTACATAATCAATTAGTAAGAGCAAATACACTTTATGGTAGTAAAAAAAATATTCTTGAGCATTACGATATAGGTAATGATTTTTATCAGTCTTGGCTTGACCCAACAATGACCTATTCATCAGCTATAAGAGCTAGCGATAAAGATAGCCTAATGGATGCTCAGTTATATAAATATCAGCGCATAATTAATAAAATTAATGTGCAAAATAAAGACATTTTAGAGATCGGGTGTGGCTGGGGAGGATTTGCTGAAGAAGCGATCGTTGCTGGAGCACGTGTTACAGGACTAACAATATCAAACGAACAATATGATTATGCAAAAAAAAGGTTAAATGGAAATGCAGAGATTGTAATGAAAGATTATCGAAAAATTAAGGGCACATTTGATCGAATAGTATCTATCGAAATGTTCGAAGCCGTCGGTGAGAAGTTTTGGAAAACTTATTTTGATCAAGTAAAAAGATTGCTTAAAAAAAATGGGCAGGCAATGATTCAGACTATCACTATTGATAATAAAATTTTTCCTGAGTATAGAAAAAAAAGCGACTATATTAGGCACCATGTTTTTCCTGGAGGAATGCTACCATCAAAAGAAGTTTTTTGTAGTAAGGCTAGAGCTTCAAAATTGGAAATAGGTGAGATATTTGAATTTGGTAAAGACTACGCTTGGACGCTTCAAAAGTGGAGAGAAAATTTTTTAGAACAAAAAAACCAGTTATTAGAAAATGGTTGCTCGGAGTCATTCTTGCGTTCATGGGAGTTTTATCTAAGTATCTGTATCGCAGGATTTAATTCGAATAGAACGAATGTCATGCAAGTAGAGATATTGAATTAGTTTCATGAATGTGCTGTGGTTGAAGTTAACTAAAAGGATAATAGGTTCTATATGAATAAATTAAAATTTTTAGCTATGAGTTTTGTTTGCTTTATGTTTTCTGGATGTACTAATAATTCAATTGATTATTATGGCGATAAACCTAATAAGATGGATCTAAGAAATTTTTTTGATGGAGAGATTGAAGGCTGGGGAAGTTTATTTGATTTTAACGGAAGGCAAACTAGGAGCTTTAAGGTACAAATCAAGGGTAAATGGGAAGGAGATGTAGGGATTTTAGAAGAATGGTTTATTTTTGATGACGGCGAAAAAACCCAAAGAACATGGAAAATAGTTTTTTCTGATAAAAATTCATTCGTGGGCTCAGCTGGCGATGTAATCGGTGAAGCTAAAGGAAAGATTAATGGTAATGCTGTTAATTTAAATTATGTTTTGAATATTCCTTATAAGAATTCAACAATTAATCTAAATATGGATGATTGGATGTACCTTGTAGAGGAAAATATAATTCTAAATAGAACATCTATGAAGAAGTTTGGGTTTAAAGTAGGTGAAATAGTCTTGGTGATGAAGAAAAAACCATGAATAAAATTTGGCTTATAGGAGCAAGTGAGGGCATTGGTAGGGCACTTGCAGAGGAGCTAGGACAGGATGCCGATAATTTCCTTATTCTTTCAGCGAGAGATGCTGAGCGACTTGACACCCTATCCTCTGGTATAAAATATAAATCAATGCCTTGTCCTTTAGATGTTGCTGATAATGCCTCCGTAGAGAGTGGTTGGAAAGATATTATTAGTAAAATTGAAACTATCGATACTATTATTTACTGCGCTGGCTACTACAGACCTATGACCTCTGATTCAATAAATGTCGACCAAATTGAAAAGATGATTAATATTAATTTAGTTGGAGCCTACAGAGTTCTCAGTCAGGTAGTTCCTGAATTTATTAGAAAAAAAAATGGACATATCGTACTAGTTTCCAGCATAGCCGGATATCGAGGATTACCAAAAGATACTGGATATGGATCTAGCAAGTCTGGTTTAATACATCTAGCAGAAAATTTAAATTGCGATCTATCTATACATGGCATAAAAGTCCAGCTTATAAATCCTGGATTTGTGAAGACTAGACTAACCGACTTGAACGATTTTAAGATGCCTTCACTGATGACAACTAAACAAGCAGCTATTTTTATTAAAAAAGGGATAAAAAGCCATAGTTTTGAGGTAAAATTTCCCTTCTTTTTCTCCAATTTTATAAAAATACTAAGCCTGCTTCCTTATCGTATATATTTTTGGTTAATGAAAAAAATTAAATAGAATTAATTGCTAGGGACTAATTTTTATTTTAAAAATAAAAATACACAAAATACACAGTGACTTAACTAAGAGATGGTTATTATTATGTTTGGAATATTTAAAAAAAATCCCCTAAAAAAACTTAAAGATGAATATGCAGCAAAGCTTAAGGATGCCATGATAGCTCAACGGTCTGGAGATATTTTTAAATACTCTGAATTATCTAAAGATGCTGATATTATTCTTAATAAAATTAAGTCAATAGAGAGTGAGGTTGATACTAGTAAATAATAAGATGTTTAAAATCTACCTTTTTTGTATTTTCATCTTGTCGTCTGAAGGATTGCAAATTTGTTCAACATAAATTAATTCACTTGTATCAAAACCTAAGCTGTTAGTTTTTTCTTCAAAATCATCCTTGAGTTTTTGGGTCACACATGGTGTTCTTGCAAGAAACCAGAGATACGATTTACTATCGCTTGTTACATAGGCGAATTGGTAGTTGTCGTCTAATTCAAAAATTATATATGGAGTAGAGAAAGGCCAGAAAAAAGAAACCTTTAGGTGTCCTTGATCTCTCTTTCCAACAAAACGTGCTTTACCATTAGCTATTTTTGGTTTACCTGACTTCTTCAACCCTTGGTTGGTAACCTTTATTGCCCCGTCTTCTAGCATAGAATAGTTAGCTGAAACCTGTATCATATCTCTTTCAAACCAATGATCTAACCTAGCAATTTCGTACCATTTTCCAAGATATTGAGATATATTAAAGTTGTCAATTGGTCGTATATCAGCAAAAGCTACATTGTAGCTAAACATATACAGAAGCATAAAAAGAAAATATTTTTTTGTAAGCATCTGTTAATTTTGACACAGGGTTAACAAGCTATCCATAATCATTTTAATAAATTAATAAATTAATAAAATCAGAGACAACTTTACATATGATCAATAGAGATTTTTCAGTAACTTTATACCTAGGATATCTAGGCTTACTACCTTTTTTTGTATCTTATATTTCAATTTTATTTTTGCCTCAAATACAAGATATATCTCAGCAAGCATTCACTATATATTCTATTATCATCATAGCTTTCATGAGCGGTATTCACTGGGGTTTTGCGCTTACAAGCAATAAAGATAAAAGTAAAAAATTCGTCGTCAGTATTATTCCACCTGTTTTGGTTTGGGTGTTTTTTTTGTCAATACCCACACATTTTTTTATTATTTTTTTGGGCTTCATGCATATTGCTGATTTGAAGACAGATAGAATAGTCTTTGGTCATTATGAAATTGAGCCTTATTACTACTCCATGCGTTTAAGACTAGCTATAATTGTCGCTATATTACATTTCTTAGTTGCTTATACTATTTATTAGAAATAAGAATTACATTCTCTAGCTGTCGTCCTCTTCAATAATTTTTTCTATTTGTGTTAATAATAAACCTTCATTCCATTCTGCAGAACCTTCAAGTTTTGCTAGCATCAACCCTTTAGGGTTAATCAAAATAGTTGTGGGTAAACCCCTTAACCCGAGTTCTCGAAAACCTTTATTCTTTTTGTCATACCATATTATAATTTCTTCTAACATCATTGGCTTTAAAAAGGATTTGACTTTCGATAGTTCACCAAGATCTTGACTTACTGCAACTACAATAAGTCCTTTTTTACGGAGATGTTTCGCTAGCTTATCAAGTGATGGCATTTCTGTAATACAAGGAGCACACCAGGTTGCCCAAAAGTTCATCAAAACATATTTCCCTGCAAATTTTTCTATACCTACTGATTCCAATCCATCATCAAAAGATAATAGTGGGAGTGGTAACGGCGGATATATGAGATCCATTTTCTTATCAGCTAATGTATATAATGGTATTAGAATTAAAAAAATAAATAGTATAAATTTTTTTATAGGCATAATTATAGGCTAAAAACTTTGATTTTTAGCAACCGTTTCTATGATTGTAGGCTTTGAGTAATGTATTATAGGTTAAGGCATATGAGTATGTCGCTTTAGTTTTTATAGTTATGAGAGGGATTTAATGAAATTAGCTTTATTTGGTATTTTTCTTTTATATCAAGCCTTAGCTTGTGCCAATTCAAATTTATCTGGAGTAAATGATATGAGCACGAATGAAATTAACTTCGATGGTAATGCCCATCAATTCGATTTTATTTCTATCGATGGGAAGCCGCTACCATTGTCTACTTTTTCTGGTAATGCTTTGTTAGTTGTCAACACAGCATCTCGTTGTGGATTTACCTCGCAATACTCTGGTTTGCAGAGTTTATGGGATAAATATAGCGATAAAGGTTTGGTTGTATTAGGTGTACCATCAAATGACTTTATGGGGCAAGAGCCTGGAACTGAGAGTGAAATAAAAAATTTCTGTACTGTTAAATTCAATGTTAATTTTCCAATGACTTCTAAAGTTCACGTTAAAGGAAAAAATGCCCATCCATTTTATTCTTGGGTTAAGAAAAAATCAGGGGCACCACGATGGAATTTCCACAAATATCTATTAAATGGTGAAGGTGATTTCGTTGCTGCTTATTCATCTATAACAGATCCCCTTGCTGATAAAATGATCGAAGCCATAGAGTCGACTTTAGATAGTAACAAGAATTTGAATTGACACTTAATCCCATCTAACTCAACAGTAGATCTCGATTAGATATTTTTATGACCGAAAAAATTGTAGTTATCTTTTCTGGGGGAATGGACTCCTTCACTCTTCTTAATCGAATGGTGAAAGAGAGACACCATGTCTCAGCGGTGACATTTGATTATGGTCAGAGGCATGCTAAGGAAATTAAGTATGCTGAGTCCGCTTGTTTAGAGCTTCAGGTACCGCATAAAGTTATAGATATCACAGCTATAAATCAACTTATTCAGGGTTCTTCATTGACATCAAATATCAATATTCCGGAAGGTCACTATGCTGATGAAACTATGCGATCAACTATTGTTCCAAACAGAAATATGATTTTGCTCTCTTTAGCTGTTGGCTATGCAGTTTCTATTAATGCCGTAAAAGTCTTTTATGGGGCCCACACAGGAGACCATGCAATATACCCAGATTGTAGACCAGAATTTGTAAAAAAAATGAATGATGTGTGTACCGTTGCAAATTATGAACCAATAGAAATCGTGACTCCATATTTGCACTATGATAAAGGACGAATAGTTAAAGAGGGCCTCCTTATGGGCTTAGATTATAGTAAAACATGGAGTTGCTATAATGGAAAAGAATTAGCTTGCGGTAAGTGTGGAGCTTGCTTTGAGCGAAAAGAAGCTTTTACTTTAAATGATATAAGCGATCCTTCTGGATATATATAATGAAAAAATCATATAAGATAAAAGAAATTTTCTACACATTACAAGGTGAGGGTGCTCAATCTGGAAGGCCAGCTATTTTTTGTAGATTTAGCAAATGTAATTTATGGAATGGAAAAGAAGAGGATAGAGCTCGCTCTGCATGTAATTTTTGTGATACCGATATTCTTGGAACCGATGGTCAGAATGGTGGAGAATATATTTCTGCATTAGATTTGGCTCTAGCGGTAAATAATCTCTGGCCAAATAAAATTGGTAAGCCTTTTGTAGTATGCACAGGGGGGGAACCAGCACTCCAGCTAGATAAGGATTTGATTGATAATTTTCATCAATTGGGTTTCGAGGTTGCTATAGAAACAAATGGAACCTTGCCTCTTCCATTGGGTATAGATTGGATATGTTGTAGTCCAAAAGGATCTTCAAAAGTCGTGATTAATCAGTGTAACGAGCTTAAGTTAGTCTTTCCTCAGAAGGATGCTATGCCTGAAAATTTTTCGCATATTAAAGCAGATTTCTACTATTTAACACCTATGGCCGAGCCTCTGCTAGCAGAAAATATTCATCCAAATAAGGATAGAGTTACTCAAGAGACAGTTCAGTTTTGTCTTGATAATCCAAGGTGGCGGCTAAACCTACAAACCCACAAGGTTTTAAATATCAACTGATGTAGTTAATTTAATCCCTATATAAGTTCTTATTTAAAAAATATCTTTACATTTTAAAAAAAAATCTTTACTTTATTTGGTCCGTTGTATTATAAATTTTCGTTTCTTTAATGAATCACGTTAAATTCTTATGAAATGTAACAAAAAAAATTTAAGCTGGACTGACGAAAAAGTTCGCCATGAAAAAGAACTTAGTCTTGTCAAAAAGTCTGAACTAAAAATAAAACAACTCGGGTTTAATCTGGTGACTAGGAACACCTATTGGTTGGTTTATGAGGGTTCAGGTAAGAGGCACGTATTTGAGGATGCAGAATCTTTATATAAGTTTTGTTATCGAAAAAGATATAAACAAGCAAAACAAGCAAAACAACCCATCTTTGTTGTTAAGCAATCCTCTGCAAGTTAATAACTGATAAATTATTTAATTATATTTTTTAAACTGCACCTCACATAAAAAAAGGGCAATCTTAGATTGCCTTTTTGTCTAACTATAGAAATATTGTTCTAAAAACTTACGTTAAAGCCACCTTTGATATTTCTCCCACCACCAAGAGTTTGATCTTTTATGAAGGAAACATGATCTCTGATATCTTCATCAAGTAAATTTTCACCTTTTATGTATACGCTCACTGATTTTTTTGAAGGTATTTGATAGCTCAAATTAAAAGTTAGATCAGAATAATTATCAGTTTTAATTTCATGTTTACCAATCTTATTTTGACTAAACACCTGCCTGATACCTAAATCACTTTTCAAGTCGCCCCAGTCAGCAAAAATAGTAGCTCCAAGTGTAGCCGGAGGTATTCTAGGTAAATCTCCGCCATCTCGATTTTTTGCTCTTACATAATCACCCCAGAGGCTTAATTTGTAGTTTTCAGTTAAATCGAAATCACTTTGTACCTCTAAACCATAAAATTCAGCTGGAATATTTTTATATTTGAAGACTGAGATTTCTTCACTTTCGTCTTCACCCTCATGCATATGTTTTTGTGTTGTTCCAGTATTTATCATAGCTATATAACTATTAAAACGAGTGTAATATGGTGAAACAGTTATGTTTTTATTTTCACCCGCCCAATTTAGAGTTACATCTAATGAATTGGATCGCTCTTCACTGAGGCTTCTATCACCTTGCTCAATCGTCTCCGTAGCATGGTGATGACCGTATGCAAACAATTCCTCATAAGATGGAGCTCTTTCGATATGACTTAAGCTTATGCCTAATGATAAGTCAGTTCTTAATTGCATCTTTGACTCTACAGATATATTTGAAGTTTGAAATGTCATTTCACTATCATCGAAGGATGTTGAGTTTTCTTCGCCACCAGCTGCCTCACAACCGGAATCGGTATAATCAACAGTACACCCGTCGTCGCTTGCAAAGTCATTTCCATTAAATTTAACGAAGCCTTGCCTAAAACCAAATGTAATATCTTGGTTATTGAAAGCGAAATTTTCTAATATATATAAAGATATTTTCTCGGAGTTGTTATTTGCAATCATGGGACCACCTTTCTCTTTTGAGAATCTAGATGTGCCAAAATCCAACCCAATAACACCCTTTGTTTCGTTAATGAACGAATGTGTTAATTCAAATTTACCTTCATAGGTATTTCTTAAGAATTGAGTAGCAATTTCTCCACTTGGCTCTACTTCATCATGCTCGTATTCAGTGTAGCTAGTATCAAATTTAAAACCACTTATGTTCGATGATAGATTATCTTTTTGGAATATATAATTATATCTATCTGATTCGACATCCATATAAGCACCGTTTTCGATTGGGTTACCATATTCCATATCGTAGCCTTTATATGAGAATCCAGTATATCCATCACTGAATATGTAGGATGCTCCAACACCACCTCCATAGCTATCATTATGTGAACTATTGAGAGTATCCTTACCGTTTTTATTTCTAGCAATAGGCTCGCCTTCTGCTGCTCTCGCTGCACTAAGCTTAGATGATACTGAATCACCAGGTATCTTCAAATTCTTACTGTCTCGCTTGAAACCATCGAGATGAAGCATGAAGTTTTTAAAACCATAGTCTGCTGAAATAGAGTTTGTGCTTTCTCTAAGCGCACCGCCATGACTAAAATCATAAACACCAGACAACCCTTCATTAAATTCACTATCGATAGTATGGTCAATGATATTAATTGTTCCACCTACAGAGCCCCCACCATAAATAATTGATGCAGGACCTTTTATGATCTCAATTTGATCTGCAGATAAAGTATCTATACCTACAGGGTGGTCACCTGACATAGCAGAAACGTCATTAACTTCAAGACCGTTGTTTAGAATCTTGATTCGATTACCATCCATCCCACGAATAACAGGCCGACCAACATTTTCTCCCCAGGCGCTATTACTTACACCTGGAATATTTTTCAGATTTCTACCCAAAGAAGCAGAGCTATTCTTCCTTAACTCTTTATTACCTATAATTCTTACAGGCTTAACCATATCGTTAGAGTTAATTTGTAAAGGGTTTGCTGTTACCGGTATTTCTTGTATTTCTATTTTTGTATTTTCAGCGAAGGCGTGCGATACAAAAATAAAAAGGATACTTAAATAAATAATTCTCATTCGTAACTCCATAAAAAATTTAATTAATCTTTAAAAATAACTAATAAATACTTGAATAATATTTAGGGAGCTCGAGACTGGTAATTAAAGAACTGAAACTCAGAATGTTGACTATTAGGATATGGGACATCTAATACTATGTGTGTATTTGAAAATTCGATATATTTTATTTGAAAATCTAAGCCTACGGACTGAATATTAATATAACAATCGATACAATTCAGCGAGAACTCGCTTGTTGAGTGTTCGTGGCTCGAATGTGAGTGAGCATCGGCAGCATAAGATTTGGCCAATGATACCAAACTTAAAATTAGAATAAAAAGTAAAAATTTTCTACGAAAAATCATGGCGTGAATTGTAATAAAAAGTAAAGGTAGATCAATGCTTTTGATACATTGTTACAAAACTTTTTTATTCAGCCCTTTTTTTAAATTCTAAAACAGTTGCATTAATGCAGTATCTTGGCTGACCATTTGGCCCATCATCAAACATATGCCCCAAGTGGATATCTGATACAGCCGATCTTATTTCTATTCTCTTCATTCCATAGCTGTTATCAATTTTAGAATAGATAGCACCATCAATAGGTTTAGTAAATGACAGCCATCCACTAGAGGAGTTAAATCTATCTCTTGTATCAAAAAGAGCCACCCCACTAATTTTATCGACAAACACCCCATCGGGAGTATTTTTGAACATATCGTATTCTTTGCAGAATCTGTTATCAGTAGCGTCTTCAAATGCAACTTTGTACGCATCAGATTCGCCTAGTTTGAAATAGCCCAAAGCCCTATAAAAATCTCTGGTAGACATGTATCCTTGATGACCAAATATTTCTACCCCATCTTGCAAGAAAATAATAGTTGGCGTTGCCCATGTCGGGGAATTAATCTTTAGTTGATTTAATTGACTCGCTAGTCTGAAAGCTAAAGGTATAGTTCCTGAGTAACCGTTCAATGTCTCAGATTTAAGTTTCTCACAATAAGCACAATAACCTTGAGACTCAATAATAACTATATATTTTCCCTTTTTGAGATTATGGTTATCAAGTTTGTCTGATGTTTTTATAATATTGAATTTTATGCCTGTAGAGTGATCTGGACAGTATCCATTTGGATTTTTTTTTATATAATTTTGATGATATGTTTCAGCCTTATAAAATTTACTGAGGGGCTTCACTTGAGTTGTAATTTTTCCAAAATTTGATGCTGTTAGAAGCCTTTGATAGGTTGATATAGTTTTTTCCGCGACTTTGTTTTGTTGTTTGTTGGAATACAGGATGATTGACCTATATTGCGTCCCTATGTCGTTACCTTGTTTATTTAGCTGTGTTGGGTCATGGGATTCAAAATAATACTTTAATAGCATTTCTGTTGAGATAATATTTGTATTGTATGTAACCTCGACAACTTCTGCATAGTTATTAGAATTAAATTTATTTTTTAGCTTAGTAATTTCGTTATAGGTTGGCTCTAAGCCGTAACCATCTGAATAACCTGATACTGCATCTATAACTCCCTCAAGTGCCTCATAATTTTTTTCGGCCCCCCAAAAACAACCAGAACCAAGAATAATTTTTTGGACATGAGAAGTCATAATTTGCTTATTATCAGCATGCACGTAATTAAAAATCACTGCATATATAAAAAATAAATATGTAAAAATTCGGCTGAGATTACGACTCATTTAATTGGACCCTCATTAGAAATTAAAAAAATATCTTTAGGATTTTTTAGAATCATCAAAAATCAATATGTAAATAAGATAAATAACCAAGGGTAGAGAGCATACAAACCAAGGTGTATAATCATTCATATCATTTAATACAGAGACCGATAGACCAGCCAAAGAGATCATGCTAAAAATAAAGATTACTAGTTTTTTATTTAGATATTTATTTAGAAAGAAACACGATGTACAAACTGCAAAGATAGCTATTAGCACCCAAAATATAATAATCATTTTTATCACCCTAGGTAAAAATTAATTAAAAACAAANGATCAAATTATTTTTGCGACCCTCACNGCAAATGCGGATCCAAGCTTCACGATTGAAAACCATATNTGCGCTAAANATGAAAACCTCAGATTAGTAAGCTCTTTTTCTGCATCCTGTTGATGGGATATTTCATCATATGAGCATTTTTGAAGAATCTGTAAAAGCGCAGGGTGGCAATCATTTTTTTTAAGATAATTTATTTGCTCTTCGTAGTGTGTTTTTACAAATGTTTCCACTGCATTTATGGTAACACAAAAGCTTTTATAGCCTAATAANGATGGGAAAAGCCCAAGTATAAACCCCATAATCTTCCATAAAATTAGTAACTTGCTTTTATTTGAATCTCTAACGAGACTCTCCATAACAATTAGGTGTTTGATTTCACATTTTTCATGCTCTTTGGCCATCAGAATAATTTTTTTTGACCAGAATGCACACTTTGCGCCTTTATAAATCCATACAGCACCTGTTTCACCTGCATGGTTGGATCTCATCCAGGGAACAAGCTCTTTAGGTATAATTATATCTTTAGCTTGATATTCTTCGAGCGTGTCTGCTATTTTCATTGTGGATTTTGACCCCAATTCTAGTTACTAAAAAGGCATTTCTTGTTGTACGTTTTTTTGAGTAAAAGAAGCTACCCTTTTTTTATTAATCTCAACGATATGACGATTTTTTTTTCGGCTACCATGCTTCTTAAATATATTCCCAGAAATTTCTTTATGCATACTGCTATATCTTAATGCATAAATATTTCTTGCAGCTGCTTGTCTGGCATTTTTTTCGTTCACAATTGGTGATGGATAGTTATCTACAGGTATCCTACTTTCCCATGGCTTATGAATATATTTAATATCAAGATCAGCAAGTTCTGGGACCCATTTACGAATAAATTTGCCCTCTGGATCATGATCGAGACCCTGTTTTATAGGATTATATATACGAATACTATTAATTCCAGTCGTACCTGATTGCATTTGAGCTTGGCTATAATGAATACCCGGCTCATAGTCTGTAAAGAGTCTTGCAAGATAAATTGCTGGCTCTCGCCAGTGCAACCATAGGTGATAGCTTGCAAAGCTAACAAGCATTGCCCTCATTCGAAAGTTTAGCCAACCTGTTGAAATAAGCGCTCTCATACAAGCATCGATCATTGGAAAACCAGTCTGCCCTTTTTTCCAAGCTTCAAGGTAAACCCAATTTATCGGATCCTGTCTCAGTGTATTGTATGTTGAGTGCATATTTTCATATTCAATGCATGGCTCATCTTCAAGCTTTTGTATGAAATGACAGTGCCATCGTAGCCTGCTTGAAAAAGAACGTAGTGAGGTTTTCCATAAATTGTTATCTTTCGTAAAAGTGTCTAAGCGTATTTTTTTTTCTGCCTCGGTTTTTTGAAAAACTTCACGAATTGAGATTGTTCCAAAAGCCAGATGAGGAGACAACCTTGAACAACTATCATAGGCGGTAACCGGTGAAGAAACCTCCTTAGTGTAACCACGTCCTCTTTGAGAAAAAAAACTATCAAGCATTTTCAGTGCCTCAGAACGCCCTCCTTTTTGTACAATGGAACAATTATCATCTTCAAGCCTTAATTTTTTTGCATTAGGTAAGTTATAAGAATTATTGGTAAGTTTCGTTAGTTTTTTTGGCTCACCATAAATAGGTTTTATCATTTTAGTATGCCAAGATTTTGACCATCCATTACGACTTTTAAGATTTCTGATCACTCCATTCTGTGTTGGTTGGTTCCATGTAATTGAATTTTTAGAAATCCATTTTTTGACTTTCTGATCACGTTTATAAGTCCAATTATTCCATGTTTCCTGATGTGACCATAGAGTATGTATTTGGTGATTATTATGAATTTGATTAAGTATCTCTATTGCATTGCCTGTTTTTATGATTAAATTTTGTCCTAGCTCTTTAAGCTCAATCTCCAGTTCAGCTAGACAATCACAGAGAAATTTATAGTGACGATGACTTAGGTCAGGCTGATTCCATAATTCAGGTTCAAATATATAGATTGGCAAAACATCTCCAGCAATAGAGGCTCTATATAGCGCCTCATGATCTAAAGTACGAAGATCTCTTTTGAACCATACCACTTGCATCTGATGAGTATCCTCACTTCAAAAAAACTGTTTAAATATACAGTATTTTTTTAAAAAAAAATAGGTAATCTAAGCAGTGATCTTGAAAAGCATACTATTATGTTTCAGCTTATTTCTTGTATAGCTATCTTATATTTACTGCGTATTATCAGATGAATCTAACTGCACAGGATTTGCACAGAGAATTTCTTGCTTATGGGTGTTCTAAGAAATTAAATAGGGGGCGCGGGAGAGCTATATGGTGTTGCTTGTTATATATGTACCCTCAAACATACAAAATAGGTGAGTTTTGAAAAACCAACAAACATAAAAATGCCCGAAAATATCCGAGCACTCTGTGGATCATCTAACAGGGATATATTTTTTTATTTCTTCTATTGCGTTGAGGATTGTTTTGGCATCACCATCAACATTGAGATTTGGAGCTAGCTCTGGCCACAGGGGTGAAAGAGTATCTATAGTTTCTATTATTTTTGATAGCCTCTTTTTTTCGGTAACATCTTCTGTGTTTACTTCCTTAATAATATTTTTTGCCATATTAGTAAACCCAAATGCGTCTTGGTACTCATACTTATTTTCAACTTTACCGTCTATAATGCCTACAGCATATTCTGTTGCTGCTATTCTAAGTAACGAAATTACCAGCTCAACTTTTTTGTGTATAGAAACGCTTGCTTCATCAACAAACTTTTCATTTTTATTAATAGCTTTAAATAAATTTTTATAATTCAGATTAACGGTCTGCAGTGACTCTTCACTTTCAACTGAAGATGCTAGAGTTTCTAGCTCAAAAGCGAATCCTGGCGCCCCTTTAGATTCAAAAGTTGGAATCATATCGCCATATAGCTCACTTTTGGGGTGCTTCATGTGCATTTTGGCATTATCTTTGAGAGAGGCCTTATAAAGCTGAATCCCTACCCATAGATGACCTTTCATTAAGTTTAAATTGGTTAGATATACATTATCATCGGTAATTATTTTTGATTCCTTGTCATTTTTATGGTCATGCCCATGTATATCACCATGACCCTGACTGCTAGAAAACGCCGGATATACAATCGTTAAAGAAAGAATTATTGTAGTTAAAATATTTTTTTTCATAGGATTAGCTCTATTGTTTAAAAATAAAATCTTTTCCACATTCTTACACCAAAGAATAAGGATAAAAGCCATAGAATTACTTCAGGGTAATTAGGATTGCT